>ERZ1740055.667-NODE-667-length-10244-cov-10.033173_pt1 | contig 10244 bp, 2 predicted proteins | sample MGYA00581747_ERZ1740055 | MGnify/ENA primary metagenome ERZ1740055 (study PRJEB43018, sample SAMN04849739) | marine metagenome | isolation source: floating plastic debris | place: Pacific Ocean | collected 2008-08-28 | study: EMG produced TPA metagenomics assembly...
CTTGTAGTGTAGTGGTTAACACGTCGGACTAGTAAACCGAAGATGTGGGGTTCGGTTCCCGCCAAGGGCTTAAAAATTGTTTTCTCTTCTTTCATAACATTTGTGTAGGACAATTATGAAAAGCATGTATGGGACACTGCCAGCTCTGTCGATTTTCAGAAGAAGCTTACAGGCTGAAAGAAGGCAGCAACTCGCTTAAATCATCATTTCTTCAGTTGTAAGTACTTATCCTTTTACGGCCTTGCCGATGCATATTACGTTGCATGGATTCATATTTTGTAGAAGAAATCAGAATGATTTGAGGTCGCGATTGACTTAACATACTCCCTAATTCGTCTCCAACCTTCTCTTTTTTTTAATACAGGAAAGGAAACAAAACTTTTAAAAATTAAAAATAGTTGTAGAGGTTGTCAAAAACTACAGCAAGACACACGGTAATTAAAAATGGATTTTATTTCATATTTATTATGAAAATCAACTGACCTAACAGTATCCCATACATTCTCTCCAATACAAATAGTTAGTCTGGGCTACCTGTGGGTTGGTCATGTGGAGATAAACTATAGTTGTACGTGTTTTGGATTAATTCAGGTCTAATGTTTTGACGAGATCCAAGGCATATTCAGCTGACTGATCTTGTTTTGTACCATGACAATGGAGGATCGGGTCAGAAGTTCCCAGATTGCGCGCCTCTTAAACTTATTTAGTTGCCTTACATATGAAGAACTATCTGAAATATCTCAGATGTAATTTGATGGTGACAGCAACCTTAATTTATATTTAATGCTTCAAACCGCATTAGTGATTGATCTTCCTTCTATAAACACTCAACAATCGACTCAAAGTTCTGGCTGACTTCATTGTGTACAATCTACTTCATTTGTACACAACTTAGGTAACGGACAAAGAAATTTGAATCAAAAACTTGAGAAATCTTATCAAGCTAAATAAGCATTAAAGTTTTTGACTCTCAAAATTCAATTTAAAATTTCTAAGAAAATATTGCGGTTCTAGAATACGTAACTAAAAGAAGAAAAACAGCTGGGTGGCACAACCATTTATGCGGAGCTGTAAAAATATTTATTAGATCACATGAACAGTGTGTACGTTTATGTTTCAGCTCACAATTTTTTTTACAAATTATTTTGAATATATTCATTGCTCTAGATTTTGTGACTTTATTAGAATGAAGCTCTCGTATGACAGAGAAAAGAAAAGTGTAGGTAAAAAATTTAACCTTTTGGTCGCGATCACATGAATGTAATGACGACAAGTTCCCATTCTTAGCAAAACCGAGGTTCACGAGCCTTTCTTCTGACAATTTTTACGAGCTGATTCACTAGCAGAAAAATTTCAGGTTGCGAGTAAATAAAATGATGAATAAAGTTTGAGTTTAGAACATGAGAGCTCTTGTTAGGCGAACAAAGTGTTGAATCTTTGGGTCTACACATGCACGGTTTCTCAAAGCTTTCCAAAAACCCCAAATAGCAAAAATAAGAGACAAAAATCTATTTATAAACCATATATTAAATCGAAGGATCGGTGTTTACCTTAAAATGCAAAGCCTTTATAAAAAATTCTGACTCAGATATTTTGTTTTGGTATAACTTCATAAGAAACTCGGGCATGTCTGGCAATAAAGTCAAACGTGAAAACAAATATGTGTGCTCGATCACTGATTGTAATTATACAATTATAATAAAAAGGGAAAAAACTATATAAATGATCCAATATTTGTAATTTTTACATGTTTAAATGGTATTACGTTTTTTGACATAACACGTTGGCATGGTATGCAAGGGTCGCTGCCATTGCAGATATACACTCGCAATAAATTTATGTATATGGTAAAAATGAATACCAATCTTTTTTTAAGGACTGACATTTTTTTGGCCTGCGACTCGACTAATCAGTCTGTTTGACAGCAAAACCCGGAAAAAACAGGTTATGTTTGCTATGAAAATATTCTCACGTTTTTATTTACTGCTCATATTTGTTTTCAGTGTCATATAGTATCATGCGAAGAAACGCCAAGTAGAAAACTTTTAAGAAAATTGCTAAAAGTTTTCTTGATTTAAAAAACTTATTGACCTATGTTTAAAACGTTATATGAAAAATATAATTTTAAGTTTTCATCTGTACCGGACCGACAAACGACTCTGCAAAGAATTCATTAACTTAGTGTTTAAATATATAGTCCTCAAGATTAAACAAAGCAATTTCTCTGGGTGTCATTGTAAATCATGCATGCCTTCCATTGTGACTGATTAATTATTTAGCATTGTTTTATGCCTTAGTTGAAAACTTGTGACATTTTGAGCAATTAACATTTCCAAAACTCTTCTTTCCAACTTCGAAGATCGAGACCGTTTATTTACTTTGGCGTCAACACAATTAAAGTGTAATCTTGGTGAGCCTAACGGAAATTCTGCGCTAACTGGTAGCCATAGTTCTTCCAGTAAACTTTGAATCACACAGGAGTTAAAAACAACCTGTTAAAGAAAGCTGATCAGTTTTGGTAAGGCAAAACCGAAATTGGTACTTTGAAAATTGCACTAACTTCTAACAGAGAGATTAAGCCCCTTTAAATGAAGCAAATCATTTTTCCTTTTCGCAACGATAAAAAGTAACTAACAGCAGTTAAAACGTATGAAAGCTATTATAGATAGTACAAAAATTTCCAACGTGTTTCGACAAAAACCCAATCCTAAAAATTATTTTTATAGCAACGACTTGGCAAAAAGTTATACTTTGCTCATGAAATTAAATAAGTCGATTTCAGCTCATATTAAACATCGCCACAAGCCAGTTCCATTTAGAAAGTTAGCAGACTAGCTTTATTTTCGGGTTTCAAAATCACTTACCCTCTCCTTATTTACTTTTACATTAGCGCTTAGTAAAATTAAAGTTGATATTCTGTTTATAAGGTGGCTAAGTAATTAGAATTCACTTTAACTGCTTTCATTCCAGCTTTTATTATGAATATTTCCTGTTTCTATTTTATCGTAGTTTATATTCTTATAGATGTTAAAAGAGGCAATTCTTATAAAACAAATATCATATGCAACTCTGATAACTTTATCCTAACGGTATAAAGATGTGATTTGGACAGACGGGTGTTTCACACCGTTAGAAATAACTGCTAAGCCGACTTGTCATTACAACCAATTTAGTTTCTTCTTTTGTGGCGTTAGTTAAAGCTTTTAATGATCCGCATTTTAACGTATTCTAACTATGATTAATTTAAGCTTTTATGATGTGCTTTAGCCTCGATCAAGAAACAGAAAATTGCTTTTAAAAAAACTCAGAACTGTAGTATAGAACTGAAAAAGGCCGAAAGATAAATGTAACAAACTACTGAACAGTCTGTTTAATTAAACTTTTTTGGCTCAGAGTCGGAATGATAAAGATTTTATTTAAGGAGTAGCACGCATGATTTGTTGCATTTTATAGACTTTACTAATTTTGCTAAGCCTCAATAACCATTTTCTCTAACATGGGTGTTTGCATTGTGTTGAATTTTAACTGTGGGGTTTTCAATTGCTAGGTAAAAGTGCACCTGCGTCATTGTTCAAAAAGTCTGCTTGCTCTCAATAGTTTAACCAGCTTTTGTAAATATATTAAAAGATTGTTTCGTTGCCTTTCGGCAGCTATACGACAAGTTTTTAATTGAAAACTAAAGGGAAGCTGTGAAGCAATAAAAATAAGTTCGTATTAAAAGTTTAAATTGTTCCGATTTACTTGTTATTAACAACATGAAATTCATGTATTCTTAGGAGCAAGCTATTTACGGAAATTTCCAACAAGAAGTTTTTCTAAAAATTAAAGGGGATAATTTCCGTATTGGCGCATACTTATATTTATGCCTGCAGTTTCCCCGTGTATATTAGGATCTGGGAAAGGGTTAGTTCGCATGATTAAACAATAGTATGCGCCAATACGGCAATTTTACCAATTAAAGCCAACACACTTATACCCAGCATGTATAAAATCTTTTTCTATATATTTCTGAAGCAACTGTACAGCTCCTTCAAAACAAATAACGTCAAAACTAGTTTTACAAAACATGAAAGCATTTCAGAAATTAACATATTCAAAGTTTACCAAAAGTGAGGGTGTGTTTACATGGCAAAATTCTGTTTGTATCTATAATGTAATTTATGTGCTTTTTAGATGTAATTTCAGCGTGCACACAACTGGTTTGCCGCAAAGTGCGTATGTCATTATCCAATAGCACTCCTGTTAACAAAAACTGAGTCCAATTCTTAACTTTTTATGATAACAGACTCCAAGTTTTAACACTGGAAATTTTCGTAACCAGTTAATTAACTCGTTTTTTCTACGGTTTGTTTTCAAATCTTGCTTTTGTAATGGTTTATAGAAGTGGAGCCAGCATATTGCACTGACTTGCTGTCATTGCAAAGCGTAAAGCCGGATGATGGGCAAGTTTTCCTAAACAAGTTTTCCCAACATGTATATATGCAGCTTTTTATTTCGTCAAAATAATGAGAACCATTGTCATTTTTTTTCTCCAAAACTGATGCAATAATGCTGAATTGGTAACCTTTTCAAACGAAAACTACTGACAGCTTTTTTTCTTATAAATTTGAACAAACAAAATGCAGATGTAAAACGTTTCAAGTACACTTAGGAAAACCAAACCAAACAATCGATAAAGAGATCACCCTTTTTGTTTCACCAATTTTTTTCCCCAGATCTGTTGTTAAAGCTCATTTTAGATTTATACAAGTGCAATAATGCTTTTCAAAGTTTTCTCCTTAACCTTAAAACCCGGATAATGGGTTTTATACTTGAATAAACTTTTAAGGTTTCTGATTGATTGCTAAAAGTGGGCGTGTTTTTAATGAAAAGCAAAATAAGAAAAATGTCTAATAACTTTAAATTGTAGTCTCTTACCAGCGGGAACATTTTCTCTTTAATATACGAGTGAATGTTTTGACTCATCCAGTATAATAAGATTAACCAAAACAAATCACTTTTTGGAAATTTAGATAAAAATTAATTAAACAACGCAAAGGTGCGACAACCTGTCACGTGAGTCTGAAGGTTCAAGTTTTATCCCTTTGTCTGAGCAAATGTAGTTTAACCAACTGAAGGTTGAAATATCTGATCATCGCCGTAATTAGTGCATGGTTTTGGCCATGTGAATCTCTAGAGGATTGCTTTGTCAATTCGTAGTTCTTAATTTGTCAGTGAACGGATATGTGTTGGAGTCGGTATTGGGTTACAACTTTGGGCATAATAAACAACTAGCCTTTGGCTGGCTTTTTATTCTTGCTCTTTACACCGTACTGACGAGTCCCATTACGGACGGAACAGCTGCATGTCTATATACGGTTAAAGTTGCTGGCCTAGTCCGAGCTCTTCCTTATATTGGTTCACTGACAAATTAATTTCAACATTAATTTCATTTTACTCATGTTTCGCTATATTAGGCTTAGAGCTTGGTCTTCGATGCTGGTTCATCCTTGCGCCCAGAGCCTACTTGGTCTCCCAAACATAGCATTCCTGACATTTCGTTACGGTTAAGTTGTTACCGTTAGGTTGTTACTGTTACTGGTGTTACAGTTATTTTACGTTTATTATTACGTTATTTTCGTTACCGTTAAGTTGTTACCGTTAGTAGGCGTTACTGTTAATTTTGTTACCGTTGTTTTTGTTGCCGTTTTACCGAGAAAACAATGGTGCACAAAATGAAACCAAAGTCTAGTTTTGTACATGTATGCATAGGATGGGTTGCCACGCAACCAATCAATCAGACATAAACCGATTTATTCTTGAATATTAGAAAATTTCTCCCTATTAAAATTTAGCATAAAGCAATTTAAACTTAGCTGATAATAGTACAAAAAACAAATTATGAATACTGTCAAACCTCGGTTATCCGGTCTCATCGGGTCCTCGGTAAATAGTCCGGATAATCGAGAGTCCGGATAATCGAGAGTCCGGATAATCGAAAATATGAATATTAATGAGATACAAATGTAAATAAAAGATATATAAACATGTGAACAGCAAAAAAACATTTTAATCACGAAATTTACAGTCTTTATGTATTTACAAATTTTCGCTTTTTAATCAGATAAGCATCTTTTTTGCTTCAAAAACTGTCTCGTTGCACTTTCAAACAAGGATATATAAGCTGTTTCAATAGTCTTTCAAAAGGATTTATATAATCGGTCTATTTGCAACTTTGAGTTTTCAAGATGACAACTAGTTAACATTCATGGTAAACGGGACAAGAGAAAAAAGTCCGGACAATCGAGATCCAGATAATCGAGGTTCGAATGTACAGGACAATTAGGAATTTTGATTTTGGGAGACATTTTGATCATATAGTGATCTTTATTGGAATAGAAGTTCTCTACCAAAATCAGAAATTAAAATAATGTCCTGTTTCTAAAAACTATACTGATAATTATAGATGGTGGTGCTGGGTAAATATACATAACTTGTACCAAAGATTAAATTTTTTTTTAAATTTTTACTGGGGAGCAATTTGCATAGGTAAAAGTTTATATTTAAAGTTTTTTGTTCCTTTGGTGATATATGAAAAGATTTAGCTTATGCAAGCAAATTTATTTGAATCTGTAGGCGACATAAAAAAGTCCAATGACTTTATCGACCGCCTTTTCTCGCAAAAAAACAGAAAAAAAAAGTTGGCTAAAAATACAAGCGTAAAGTGACAGTTTTCGGGAGCTTGTTACATTAACTGTTTTTGGCACTTACGAATGTTTAGATGCAACATCAGTGCTCAAGTGGAACGAGGGCGGATAGTCGCGCGTTTACTAAAAACTTAAAGTTTATATACTGCTTTGCCTTTGTCTTTTGAAATTAAAATTGATAGTTTGTTCACTATGATAGCTTGCTTTCCGGAGATCTGTCTTTGATTGGCGACAGGTTTATTCCAAACTAAACAAATTCGTTTTGAAAACATTTCTTTTACTAAAACAACAAACTTGTCACAAGTTCAGAAACCATTTATCTCGATACATTTTAAAACGACAAAAGAATTATATAAAAGTTTTGAAATATTGAGATTAAGTGCAAATTACATTTTTCAAAATGCTTTTTAAAGTTTTAACTTTGAATCGAAAAGTTATTGTAGTGAAAAGTTGCAAAGCAAGCTTGTTCAAATTGCTTTTTGAATCGTTCATGCCATGCATTGATTAAGTGCATGAAAATCTTTGAGTTGAATTTTTCTCATTTTTCTAAAATAGTTTTGCCTTTTTTACTCTATTTCTGCATCAAGTTATTTGTATCACACTGCAATATTGTCTTATTGATCCTTCAATAATGATAAAATTTATGTTTGTTTTTAGGGATGAATTTAAACAGAAAAGTGTGATAACAATTACAAGCTGCAATTATTTATTCCGAGGTAGCACTCTGACTTGCATGTTGACACAGATTGACAAAACATGCAAATTATTTTTACTGTTCATGCACGTAATATATTGCCAAAGGAGTTCTGAACGCGAAATCGATTCACTTCAGTTGCTAACTGCGAAGAAAGAATTTCTCATTGATATTACCGAGGCAAATACAGTAAGTTAATATAGTAAAAATAAAAAATTGAACTGAGCCCATTAATACCAAATTAAATTTAAAGACTCGATATTGAAACTAAACTTTTCTCAGTTATATTAGTTTTCTATTAAAAAAGATAAATCTAATATCAAACGAATCTCCGATGCTAAAGATTTTTATCAATTTATTAACAATTTCAGGAACTTGGCCTTGGGCAATGGATGAAATCCCGCGTTGAAAACAAATGGCACAGCGATTCCCAGAGATGTTGTTTTGCGTCTTCTTGCTATGGATACTTGATGTGCAAGGTATATAATCGTTTTTGTTTGTTAAGAAAAGGACGAGAACAACCTATTTGCCCCTCGTTAATCCCAAACGCTTTCATTTTAAAACATTCATGCAGTTCCAAGTCGGTTTTTCTTTGAGCAGCAAAAATGAATTAATAAATAAAAATGTTAATAAATAAATAAATTTATATATCAAAAGAAACTCTTATTATCCATGAAATATCAATATATCGCTAGCTCCTTTAAAACCTGTGAAAATATCACTTTATTGAGCACTTTCGTTTTTGTTAAGTTACGCTTTTAGTAAAGACGATATCGATTATTTCCATTAAAGGCAGTCAATAAGCATTATGGCTGTGCCAAACCACAAGGATTCCTTTGGATTTCGATTTATAGCATAAACATATTGCTGTACAATCATGAATATGTTCAAATGCATCTACCTTTTATACAACTGAGGACGGCCCAGACGTTTGAGTAAAAATTTTCTATACATGTTATAAGTTCATATGTTTGAGCTTCTTATTGTAAACATACGGTTATAGAGATAGAGATAGAGATAAGACAGGGATAGAGATAGGGATTGATATATAGATATAGCCATGAAATAACAATATCACTTCTGAAGTTAATCTATCCAATGTCGGACGATTTATTAAAAATATATAGATATATTGTTTTCACGCCTCTCATGTAGGAAATATTTCCGAACGGTTGTGTTATTCCGGCCTATCATGACAAGGCTCAAAAATCTAAAATAATTTTTAGCGCCTTCCAAGTACAAATTGTCTACGTCCACAGTCAGACTTATAATTGACCATAATGCATACTCCCTTTTGCTGTTTTAAATCTCATTTAAAAAAAATGCTATCTATAGCCCCTATTCAAAACTGGCGGTGGTTTGAATATTCTTTTGTCTACATTCAAATTCGCCCTACTAGCCTCGTTTTTGGTAAGATATTCTTTTGAAAGTTTAACTCAAGACCATTAGGGCAAATTTGAATGTAGACATATTTGAATAGAGTCTATGTCAAAACTATTTTTCGGAGTCTATAATTTCTTTCACTAGTTTCTTATGTAGTTTTGCTACAGTTACAACATACTGGGATAATTTCCGTATTGGCGCATACTTATTTATGCATGCAGTTCCCCGCGTATATAAGGATCTGGGTAAGAATTAGTTCGCATGATTAAACAATAGCATGCGCCAATACGGCAATTTTACCAACATATTTTATTGAGGAACAGCTGTCCTTTAAACTTAAGCCTAATGATATTTATTTGGCATCATGTGGCAAGTGCTTTTTACAATATCTAGGCTCCACTACAACTTTTCAAAAGTCGGATTTCGGGCTATAAATCTCACATGAAGAGGTGTGAGGTTGCCACACATTTTAACCGACAATAGCCCTTGATCAGCTTTCAGATTTCTAATTTATATGTATTGAAACTATAACAAGCAAAATCCATAACTTAAACAAAGTTGTTTTTACACTTTCTCCCTATGGACTTAGCAAATGTTGTAAACAAAAGCCGTTTTAACATAAAAAACTATATAATTACATCTAGATCGTTCTGTGTTGCTCAGCAACTCAATATTTACCTTCGACAAACTCTTTGGGAAAAAAATCAGTGAAATGCCCCGACTGGGACTCGAACCCACGTCTCCTGGTCTCTAGTCAGGCGTGATAACCACTACACCACCGGGACTCACCATGCTGGCAACATAGCAAATCACGGGGTTTAGAGTTATCCGCAGGTGATCCCTGGATCCTGATTTTTTCTTTCATTAGGGTATAGTTCTCGCCTCGTAACACCCACCAGGGATTCCCAATAACAATTATTTATATTTTGAGGCATAAAAAATATAAATAATTGTTAACGATATAATTAAACTAGCTATTTTTATCCCAGACTAAATAGTATTTATAACGGCTGATAACTTTACCATGCACTTTTTCAAATTTATATACTGTAATCAATCGGGATGTCTCGCCTTGTCCCATTTTTATAAAATACATTTGTGAAGGTGGTTTCCACGGTATTACTGAAGTGCTCAATGGCTTATGCCAGAGCCAGATAAAAGTTTTAAAAAAATGGATTAGATCTAAAACTTTAACTTTAAGTTTCTGAAGTCGGTTTTACGACTCCGTCGTCAGAAAGTTTTAGTGCGATGTGATTCGATTTTAGATTTGTGCATTTCTGCACTATGATAAGTTGGCATTTGAATTGCTTATATTGACAATAGGTTCTGTCGATGTTATAATAGTGGGTATTTACCGATTGTTACCTAGTAGGTGTTAAATAAGTTAAAAAAGAGGCTAAATCCTTTACTAGCCAAGTGGCCCATGCATGGAGCCGGTGCTTATCCCCGGTTTCTGTAGTGTTAAGCGGATGAGAGTCTTT
>ERZ1740055.668-NODE-668-length-10244-cov-6.925115_pt1 | contig 10244 bp, 5 predicted proteins | sample MGYA00581747_ERZ1740055 | MGnify/ENA primary metagenome ERZ1740055 (study PRJEB43018, sample SAMN04849739) | marine metagenome | isolation source: floating plastic debris | place: Pacific Ocean | collected 2008-08-28 | study: EMG produced TPA metagenomics assembly...
CCCTCGTTTACGGGGATAAAACCGGATCAAAACTGGATTGATGATGATGATGAAGTTCTAAGGAATTTTTAACCAAGATGGAGTTTGCGAATTCTGTTCTGTTCTATTTGAACTACCCTATCACAATCAAATTCTTATTTGTGTTCAACTTCTAGCTTCTCGTTTGTTATTATGTTATGCTTGAATCGCACATGTGCTATGCAGTGAACTCAGATTGAATATTAAAAGTTAGAGACTGTTTCAGTTCGTGTTTTGTTAACAAATAGACTCATGGGCTAGCCAAAAAAGGAACGATAAATTTCAATAGTGCACGAGGCGAACAAAACATTCACGATTGTCTCTGTTAATAAACATATACACACTATGCAACCTTCCAACATACACATCCCAGGCATCCTTCGTTTACTATCCAAAATTCGTGCACGATTGGTCAAAATAGATCACAAGATTTTGTATTAGGGAGAACGTCACGACCGCTCTAATTTCAATAACGTATAGCATTTTAGTGTTATTTTAAACAAAAGGCGCTCACACAGCGCATATGGCTCCTGTATGTTGCCATTTTAAAATACCATTACTTCCTGGAATAAATCGTTTTCGCAATCCCTTGAGACGTCTTAAAGACAGAACATGGTCACTCAATAGGTAGACGTAAGTACGGCAAACATGTACCTATTCTGATTGGCTGTAGCACAATGCGATGCCACGTACGTAAGCGCCCAAAGTACATTGCATAGAAGACCTACTTTGATTGGTTGTAAAGTTTAATAAAGGAATTATTCGGGCTTCCTGTGTACTCGATGAGAATTTGCATGGCTCCTCTCGACTAGTCGAGGCAGAAGCCATAAAGATAGCCGAGTCTGCAAACCTTGCAGAAGTACAAGAAGATAAATTTCAGAGATTATGAATAACTTAGTCCCAATGAGTTATTGTACAATGTAACAATGTACAGCGTTTTTGTAATTTCTATATTAATCTATTTGAACTACGCGTTTACAATTGATTTCTTATTTGTTCAAATTCTTGCAGCTGCAGTTCGTAAAGTCATGTAGGTATCGCACATGCGCAACACAGTTATTCTTAGTTCGTGTATTCAAATTTCTCGTTCATTGTGTAGCCAACGCGTGCGTCTATTTGTAAACAAAACACTCACAACAGTCTCTAAAATGAAATAATATTTGTATATTTTGTTTTTACAGTGCTACTCGTACGAAAATCGATATCGCTATTTTTCAAAAAATGTTGACGTCATTTGCTCTAACATTGTGCTCAAAACAGCGTGACGGTGAGGTTCGTACTGGGGTAATGGCAAACGCTATTAAACATCATCAATCAACCCTAAAAAAGTATACTTCCAGCGTTTGTATTATAAAACGGCTTGGCAGATTGTTTATTTCATATACCAAAATTATTTTCCTGTAAACAAAAATCAGGATCCAAAATTTTGATGCGACTAGCACTTTAAGTTAGTATGTGTGGCATTTAAATATTTAATTTGGTTTCATTAGATCAACTGAAAACTGCTCTTTGCCTTTAGGAAAAACTTTTTTTTTTACGGATATACTAGTAAAGATTAGTTTTAAAAACTAATAAGAGCTTAGACTTAGCGATCCAATTTTGAAGGAATTTTGAAACCCTCCAGATTGATAACAACTTAATTGAAAACTTGCTTTTTGAAAAGAAAGAAAGACGTTTATCAAAATTTATTTTTAATTTCTGAACAAGTAGATAACCGAAAATTTCCAAGTTGAAGTTTGGCTGAACTGAAGTTTGGTAGTTAAACGCTGCAGAGAAGTAGAAAACACAAAAAGGTTTTATCATCTATAGATTAGAAATTATTTATTCCGAATGATACACGTGCGCGAAGTGCTTTGTTCTTTATTTAGCGCTTTTTATTGCGAGTTTTCTTCATTTCAAGGCACTCATAAAATTTACAGCAAATTATACAGTGAAGTTTCAAAATATTGAACACAGCTACAATAAGCCAAGCACGCGGCAAAATATGCTGCTTCTTTATGTATTGATTGAATTGTTTCAGTTGTTTTAACTCGAAGTCAATGCAATGTAGACAGTTTATGCACATGACACTCCTTGACGAAGTTTAAAAAAGCTAGGAATTCAATTGTAACTCGTATTCATAATGCCTTGAGGCAAATAAAGTACAACTTTTTAATTTTATACACCTCGACTGACTCCTAAAACTTTGATTTTCCTTTTATATACTGGTTCGCAAACATAACTCATAAGATCTCACAGAAGAATGTAGAAGATTTAAAAAAAAGAGAGACACGAATAATTCCAATCTCCTTTCACTTCGTGTGTCGAAACTTTCTAATCTCATTTATCACAACGTTAGATTAAATTTTTCAGTTGTCAGGCATGTTTTTTACCTCTGAAACCTGAAGCCAGAGATGGGCCATATCATTAATTACAGGAATTAATCAAGGAAATCTCGACTTCTTCTAGATAAAAAGTTGCTTACTTATCTACCTCAAGGTCAAAGATTGTGTGAAATATGTAGACAATTCAGAATAAAAAACACTGACAAGAAATCTTCATCTTTTCAAACAGTCCTTTTCTTTTCTACATTACAATGCCTATGGCCATATCTCTTCTTTTTTCTAAGACTAGTTCCGTAATGAAATTTCAATCTCTTCAGTAGAAATCTATTCGGCTTTGGTTATAAAAGTTAGTAAATTAAATTTTAAACTCTTTTTTGAGGATACTGGAAATAACACGGAAAATGTGAGAGGGGTTTTTGTTATCGAATGTCTAGGGTTTTCCCTGGGTATCTCAAGGCAATTTCAGATTTGGCAATTCCGGCCCTAGGCCTCCTGAGCGCGGAAGTTTTAAAGAAGCTTTACGAGTTCAGGAACAATGACGACGGTTTTCCTTTTTAGATCATTTATTAATATGCATGTAAGTGATTTGAAAACAGAAAAAAGTTAAAAAGTTTTGAGCTCAAAAGCAAACAAAGAGTTTGGCGTTCATGTTATCCATGCAAAGTAACTATTCTTGCCGTTCCAGTCGCCCTTGCTGTCCTTGTTTCGTTAATGTAGACCTTTATTAGTGTTAAAGAGTTGCTCTAGACTCAAAACTCTCCCGAGTGGGGGCACAGTGGGTATTCATTTGACTTGTGCAATCTATTAAGGCCATTTTCCAAAGATTTGAGTCTGAAACCATCAAAATATTTAAAAATACTCAACCTCGCCTAGGCCCAAAATTTAGACGTTCCTGTAATTAAGAGCGTTGCAGATCAACCAAAACCAACAGAAAACGGTTTTCAACGTTTAGTACGACTAAGCCACCGGCTTTTTTGACTTTCATAAAGTTCATGGGCACCGCGGAAATCGAGCTAAAAACAATAGAAAGTTGTTATAAGTTATGGCAAGAAAATGGGTAAAACTGTCGAGTATATAAATGACATCTTGTTTCATCGAGTCACTATTAGTATTACTCAAGAAGTTGTTTAGGATAATTTTTTTAAAAATGTATAATTACAATCAAGAATGTGAAATTCCATCGTGTTTTCATATTCTGTTTTTCAAAACCTGGCAACATTAAAGTCATTATTCCGCTTGGTCAATCTTAGAACCAGTTCTTGTTTACAGTTTTTTGTGTGAGAAGTGACATTACCCAGGCCTTTGACTTTATCGGTCATATGAAATTTAAAACAACTATCAAGAGTGACAAAAAATGTAATAGAAACATGGATCTGTGTGGTCTTGGGAATCTCACGAAATCATAAGCGATAAGGTTTCCGCAAAACGTAATGCTGCATTGACAAAAAAACAAACATTGTACATTTAAGTTTACGACAATTAGCTCTTTAGCCACAATTCTTTTCTTCCAAAACTATTATAATAAATGAACGTTGTTTTTAATGAATGAAATAAATAATTTGTTTCGGAATGGACGGAGCTATGTTTGCCGGTGAAGATCTGTTTTGGCCAAGGCGTTTGTTTTTTATAAGTCATTGCGCTGTTTCAATTTTGCTAAAAAAACTGTTCACTCTTGTCTCTTGAAGAGAACTACCAATGAAATCAGACTTGGTTTTCAACTCACAAGGGCGCAGATATCTCATACAGGCTAGTTGGAGTAAATTGTGGGACTTAACATTCAAAGAGTGTGTAGAGACTTATCTGTCTGCATTACAAAGTTTATCTTACGCCAGCTGTTTGATAGTATATTGCATGTTGTATTTTCAGTGAAACTCTGTTTGTAGTTACCCACTATTTGGTTTATGTTACAACTAACGGATTCAACTTTTAAGATTTGTGACCAGCCCAATTTACAATTTCAAAATTAATACAATATTATTTTCCTCTCCATTGCGAAAGACATCTGTCAACAGTATTATTAGAACCATATTGTTTAGGAATTTTTTTCTTTTTCTTGTGGAGCAAAAGGAAGCTTGACTTACGGCAGAAAAAGCAGAAAAAATAATTTCAACAATTTAAAATTTGCACATGTTAACGATAAACTGACCTTGTCATCAGAAATCATTAGTGCCCCGTTAAATTTCTTGCGATAAAATGACAATGAAATGTGAATTATTAGTTATAACTATTATTAAGTTAGAGAGAAAATTGAGGTCAAAGTTCGACGCCTAATCTGTCAACTCAGTGTCGAGCCTCTTACCATTTTGTCTTGTAACGAAAATTACAGAATTTTCTGTCTAAAAGTATTCAAATATTGTCTGTTAGGTTAGATAAGATAAACGTTATCAGTTGCGTTGTAGTTGACATGAAAGAAACACTTCGTCGCAAATTTGACTTTAGAGTTCAGAGATGGTTTTTTTATATTCGATTAGGCAGTAGCTGTGTGAGATGGCATTTCCGAAGCAACCATTTAAAAGGTGTTTATTTGTGATTTAATTGTTTCCATGCGGTCGTTAATATATGGAACAGTGAAGCAAACAATGTTTCTGTAAATCTGCCAACACAAGAAGGGAATTGCAGTGTCTTCATTTCGTAGCTGTAGGCCTCTTTAAAGTTCCTTGTAGTTGTATGTCTGTTTAAAAAATACATCTGAAAGATTCATCTCTGTCAAATAGCAGGATATGAAGTTTGAGTCGCTTTCAGCCGGCCTCCGGTTATTTAAAACCAGACTAGGTAAACACTTTTTGACAGTTGTGAGCATAGTCCAAGGTACAAAAATATGTCTTTTTTGTTTGTACATATAAGCTTTATTTCTCAAAGTTTTTTTTAATTAGGCATAGTTTTATTATTGGCCTTTGCTTTGGTTTGATTTGAAAGTGTTTGCTGATTTATTTGAAGATTTAAAATGCGGCCATTCTTGTAAAGAGCCAGTTTGTTATTAGAGAATCTTTGGCTTTCAAAAAATAACTGTATTACTGAACTAATAACATTTTCTTTTAATTTTCTCCGCTTGCAGTGGAAGAGATCTCACGATTCTATATTTATTATCAAACAAAACAACAATTTAGAATCGTAAAAGTTATGCCGGTCTTCAAAGCCATTTTCAGTGTTGCTGTAGGAGCTAAATTTGTATTTTTAGCTGATTAAAATAACATCTTACAATTACAGAAAAAAGAGTGCAGGTGTCCCACTTTCATCAAACTTGTCGGTTTTCCTCACTGAGACTGGTGTTTGTATTGCTGACATCGTGAAAGAATTTAACCCTTGAAGCCCTTCTAAATTCTCCCAAATAAATCTCAAACGTTTTATATAAGTAGCTTGGGAGAATCTGGCTTTTCATGTTGCACAAATTATTTTACTGAATGAAATCTTAAATTCTCAAATACGAAACGTATATTTTTGTATGAGTTATTTAATGAGAACTGAGATGCTGATGAACTGCCTCCAGTTGAAAATGTTAAGCGCACGGCTATCACCATTATCGACTGGCCTCAGAAATTGCTAGGGTCACTGATGTAAGCAAAGGTTTATGTGTGTACAAAGATAAAAACTGTCATTTTTTGCAAATTGGAATTTGAAATGCAAACAAAAAGGGTCTCTTTAACTTGGGTGTGTCGTGAGAAGATTTCCTTTTTCAAAAATTGCTAGAATGTTATTTAAGACAATTTGATAAATTTGTAAACACACTTTTTTTTATGAGTCCATTTTATAAGAATCATGAGGCTCAGATTTCGGAAATTATAAGAATTTTTTAAGAATCATACTGAGGCTCGATTACTCGACCACTCTGGTTTCATTGCTTCGACAAAATGAGGACCTATTTTGAAACTATTATTTAAGAATTATATGAGGCTCAAAATGTCAAAATTTTAAGAATCGCGAGGCTCTGGAAAAAAGTATGATTCTTATAAAAAAAAAATGTGATTTGTGCATCATAGTGAAAATAATTTTCAATAACTGACGTTTCGGAATGTAGACCGTAGGAGTGGAGATTTGATTTATCACGTAGTGAATATTGTTCCTTATTGCGAATTTCACCTCGCATCACTCGAAACGCTGACGCAGCATACGATAAAATGGCAGCTGAGAAGTTAGAGCTTTGAGTCGAGATATATTTGGTTCTCATCAAAAACTTTTGTATTTAATCTTCGTATAAATAATAAAATGTAACCTGTAATGACTGAGCCTAGAAATATGGATCGACCCAAGTATGAAATTTGGCTTTATGCACAGAGGTCAAATCATTCTTTTAGTAACTGTCAATCACTGAATCAGTTACCACACGAGTTTAGATGTTTTTTTTTTCAAAAAAATGTAAACAAATATCTATGAGTATGTAATTTAGTATTCAACATTTGTGTAGAAGAGAAACTTACGAAATTCAATCAATATTAAAACACTACTTAGAATTTGTAAATAAACAGTGCAATTTTTTGCTCCGAGACTGCTATTCGAAGGATAGCGAAACTGTGATCAGATGGTATCCAAATCAATTTATAAATGGTTTCCTTGTTTTCGGTGGGTCTAACTAAGTCGTGGCGGCAAAAAATCTGGGTCGGTTGGTTGCACAACTGAATTATTTTCAAAATATCTTGTCGAGTTCAGGAAGACATGATGCTCTTTTCTCAGTGCATGTCGCTTCACCCTAAGCTTGTTATTTTGAAGTTATTTGTAATCCACTCTACCATTCAGAAATTCGCTAACACAGCAGGGAGCAACGAATTCAGGTTGGAAACCAATCCTGTTTTTATGATCACATTTAGTGATAACCGTATCAAAATGTTTCACATCTTATGCGAAATACAGCTGATAAGTAGAACGTATTTCTTACAAAAGTACATCATAAAAGCGGCTTATCCAAACTGCTAAAGGAAATTCTCCTGAACGAGAATTACTGGCCTGATCACATTATATATATGGTCTAAAGATGTAAATTCCATAACCAAAAATTTATGGTGACCGTGTTTAACAAGAGACGGAAATCGTGTTAGATTCTTACAATAAAATGCAGTATTTTTTACAAACCAAAACTGCACCAAGTCTTTGCTGTTGCCTACATACCTCAAAATGCTTTTCAGTATCTCTACTGAGCTATTTTATAAATTATTTTGCACATAATTCGTAAGCACACTCCAAATTAACGGAATGCATGGTGGTACTGGCACACGGAGAGCGAAGATTTTAATCTATCAAAGATGGAAATGTAAACTGCGCAAGATCTTTTCAGTTCTGTTTGAATCACTTACCGTGAGTAGCACAAAAACTACCAACAATGCCAAGAAGACAATATTCCCAAGAGAAGCCATGTTAGTCTCTTGTTTTCTTTAGCCTAGTAAAACGCCTCGCCCGACTCCAACGAGTTTGTGGTTTTTAACTTTTAACAAACCCTTACAAAGACGCGTTGAAATAAAGCTGAAATGATGAAATTTGACACGACAGTATGAAAATAGCTTTTCTTTAATGTGGTTTAAAAATTATCTGATGAGCTGTCGGTTCTTTACACGCCCAGAGAGAATTATTCAATCATCTGAGATCTGTTTGTTTTTCTCAAAGTACATGATGAGGTAATGTCTTTCTTCCTCTCTTTCTATCTCTTTAAAAAGCAATCCCTTATGTTCCTACCAGTTAAACGTCTATGGTGTCGACACAATTTGCAAAAAATAATTGTGTTGAGTTATTTGCTGTATCTGTCTTGCGCGAGCTACTTAGCGTTTTAGGTGGCGGGGTCACTGTCAACATTTGAATAGTCTCACTGAGACGCTGACTGTTTAGGAACATAATACCGATAAAGGATATCCAAAACAAACAGTATAGTGAATCGTCCTTTCCTACACTGTACAGTGAGCTGCGCAAATCTAGCTATCACTAATTTAAATAGGAGAGACCATCAAGTTTATTAAGTTGTTTTCTTGTAAATTGTACAAACAGTTTAATAAATTAAAAGGCATACCTTTAAGCTATTAAGATAAGTGTTATTTTCAAAGCGATATTTTCTTTTTTTAAAATTATGGCGCAACAGAAAGATAACTGCAGTACAAAATTTTTGTTCTTTAGTTTTTTTTGTTTGGGTTTTGGTTGGAGATCGTGGCAGAAACTATATATTTTTGTTCTTTTTTCTCTATGGATTAGTTTTTTAAAACTACATCATAAAAATGCATTTAATTATTAAAAAAGTATTGCAGGTACATTGCATTGTTTATACAATTATTTTAAAAATGCAACAGTTTTTGATGAGAACCAAATATGTCTCGACTCAAGGTTCTAACTTCTCAGTTGCCGTTTTTATTAGCTTTTATAATTTTTTTTCGTATTCAAAGCTAAGTGAGCTGTAGGGCAGCACCTTTTCTGAACCCAATTTGCTACAACGTACATAAACTGATAAAGGATCGCATTGGACCATTTTAGGTCAACAAGAGGAGAAAGATTATACATTTCATTTCATTTCTGCATTTGGCCGGATAAAGCAAATTTTTAATTCTTGTATAAGAGGCTTCGGGCAAAGGATTTTGAAAAATTAAAAATGTTTTTGCTAACACATTCATAATGAATTTTATAGGTCTTTATACTTTATAGTCTGCGATTTTTACCGCCTATTGAGTACTAACATCGTACTTCAGTTGCTAAAATATTACATTCAGATCGTGCAAATAAAATGAAATAAGGCCATTTTCTGCTTACTTTAGCACTTCTAACTATATTTCAAAACTTGTTCAGAATCCTACTTATACAACGCAGATTTTCTCATTTTAAAATCAGTTTCATGTTAAAGTAAAAATGTTAGAGTAACAGATTTCCTAAATTGCTGCAGGCCTTGTGAAAGAAATTTTTTCCAAAATTTGTTTCGTCGCTGGCTTATTTCTCTGAAACTGTTGAGATTATCACATTATCGCGCAGTAGGCCACAATTTACATTCTATATACTTTTGTTTGGCAACGGCTAAGAATTGCTTGAGGACAAGAATTTTTCTTAGTAGAACTATAATTTCTTAACAAGATTTGTAAACGAATATGTTCTCAGGCTTCTACATAATTTTGTGTAGTTTTGTTTTTACTTAAGCAATGTAGGCTAGCGCTAAAAGGTAAATGTTAATTACGATACATTTTATTACAATGAAGAAAAGGGCAACAATAATATATCGCTTAAAATGCCTGAAAGTGAAAGGCCAGCTACAAAGGATTAACTACCAGAAACAACATTAGACCGCCAACATTACACACTTTGTTTACAGGAATCTGAATTTTTCTCCGGATGCGCCTTACGTCCACACTAATATGCACATATATCCGGATAAGTTTATCCACGAAAACGGATAAATTTCAATACGCTTTCCAGAGCCGACGCGAATCCTCTCGAAAACGGAGCTTTTTGAATACGCCTCCGGCAGATCGCCATGGCGGTCGGTATGATCGTGGTCTATCTGTACACGGCCGTAGCTAGCACTGGGGGGCAGTTGATTATTTATCAAGCAAGCAACGAATTTAAGGAAACGGAATGCGCTCGTTTGTACGATATAATTCATTAACTAGCTGGTTCTTGTTGGAATACCTTATTTAAGTACAGTTAGTTTTCGATTACATATTTATCTTGTTTTTTGGGTTTCTTTACTAATGCTGCACTTTTACTTTAAAAAATGAACTTCTGCAAGGGTTTCTCAATGTGGGTTTATATGTATCTTCGCTCTAAGAGGCGATTTTTTAAGTTTTTGTTTAAGGTTAGGAGTTTGCTTTCCTTTTCTTAGACAAGATCAGTCGCTTCACAAATTTCACTTCCAGTATCCGCCGTTTTCTGTTCTAAACAGTGAAAAATGTACTCAAGTATAGATATCACAAACGTGCTAGTAGCTAACTTGAAGCCACTATATTG
>ERZ1740055.669-NODE-669-length-10243-cov-8.053985_pt1 | contig 10243 bp, 4 predicted proteins | sample MGYA00581747_ERZ1740055 | MGnify/ENA primary metagenome ERZ1740055 (study PRJEB43018, sample SAMN04849739) | marine metagenome | isolation source: floating plastic debris | place: Pacific Ocean | collected 2008-08-28 | study: EMG produced TPA metagenomics assembly...
TACCTCGTGCCTTCGGCTCTCAGTAGATATTTTGCCACTATTCACCTTAATTGAAATAAAATAAGTTTTAATAATTTAAAAGCCACTTGGGTTATTCCTCATTCTCTATCTTCTGTAAATACAAGGAGTAAGGCTATCAATCTCGTTCCCATGTTCTCCCTGTCTTGATAAAGAAAGACCCTGGAAACAAGGTTGTGGGCCAATCCCGGGTTATGGGTAAACTAGTCATCTTCCCTCCCTTGGGTTACGATCATAGTTAAGCTAAGGTTAGGTTTTATGTTTAGGGGTGTATAGTAGTTGTTCACGGATTCAGAAAAAGAATAATCCCAAGTATCTGCTCATAAAAAGGCGCTCTCTGTATAATCCATTTATACATTCTTATTAACCTCCCTTAATTCGCCAGTGTTATAAACGAGGAGAGAACTGGGTTCGAGTTGGGACTTCAAAGCAGTTATATATGGATTGATTGGATGGACAGCCGGTTCGTAAACAATATGGCAGAAAATATGAAGAAGGCTAGTCTTTTGGTAATCTGTAAAAATGTAAATGGGCAGCATTTCTGAAGCTGTTTGTGCACCCGGGAACACAACAATTATAGTGAGAAAACATCAGAGCATCAAAACATCCATTTTCTTCTTTGACAATATAGCGCCTCTGTCAATCCAATCAAACCATAGATGCTTTGCGGCCCCAACTTGAACCAAGTTCTCTCCTCGTTTAGAACATGGCGAATAATGTTCCTTGTAAACCTGGTGGCTTTAGAAAAAGCCGGCAAATCAGATTCTGTTCTTGTTAAGGCCTCTTGAAAGCTTTGTTCAAGCACTACCTCGTCTATCAATGTACCTTATACAACGAAATTAAGATCTCTTATTTAACAGCTCTTCTCAAATCTAGGGTCTTTCGCTGTAGGGTGGAGGGGGGTCATGACGTTCGGGGGTTTCAAAGTTTATGCAATAGTCTGTCCTGGACATGTTCATATCGACCACATAATGCGAGCAAGGCGAACAGGACGATGAAGAACGGACGAACGACGTAGATGTTTGAGCGACTGTCTGAGTGGCCACGGAAGTTTGATTGACAGCAGCAGTGGCGAGCTCCAACTGTGAGTCACGGAGGGTCGAAAGGTTAGTCTGGGACGTTTGTGATTGCCTAGAGGTAACCGTACATCTGCCGTCACCCTCGTATCTTGAGTGCATCACAACCTGCCAAGACAACATTATCTCATTGAGTGTATGAAGTACTTAAAGGCACTTAAAATAAAGTCCGAAACGTCAGTTTTTTAAAAAACGTTTCTCAATTCACTACGGTGTAAAATTTAACTACTTGTAAAACTGTTTCTATAGAAACACCGACGCAACATTCCATTTGTGACACTTAAAATAAAGGCCTAGTTTTTTTTAAATTTTAGGTACAACTGATTAATTTAATTGATAAATTAATTTTTTAAAAAATAATAAAATTCCCACAATACATTATACTTTAAAAACTTTCTCAGTATTTGTTTAGCTTCATGGAGGAACATTTAAGGCAAAGAAACAAAACCCTAATGACCCGCACAAAAAAGTAAAGGGCGAACATAAATGACTCAGATTTTTTTGAGCCCTCGTAGCGTAAGGTCCCTAATAAAATAAACCTTTTTCTGAGCCCTCGTTGCGTAAGGTCCCTAATAAAACAATAAAATATACCTTTGATATTGATGTCGGCCAAAATAGCATACAGACGGACAAAGATGCCAACAATGTCAGTGCAAAACCGAGACTGTAGATCCCGCATACTCCGTACACCAGATCCCTGAGGCTGGTCTGAACTGCTTTACAATTCTCGGTCCCTTTGAAGAAATACGACATTTGCCGCAAGCTGTCCTGGGTAAAACATTTGCACATGCGCCCTTTGATGAAATACTGACAGCCGTCAAATCGCGAGAACATGGGTGTGACTTCCGTTAAAGTATGCACAGCTCCATTGAAGCACAACAATGCCGACATGCATGATAGTACAACTGATATCACGACCTAGAAAACTAACAGGTGTTAGCACTTCAGAAACAATAACTCTCTCAGACAAGTTCTAGTAGATATTAATTAAAAGTGTCTGGTGCCAGACCGCCCAGTAAATTTGTTCATAGAAAAACAATATGTACAAATAAATTTGTTTTAAGCTCTCAATATGCGAAGAGGCTCTGTTTTATGGGGTGTTTTCAAGCTAAAGCAACAGAAGTAGGAAAAAATTAAAACTTTGCGGTATTGCTGAGACCTCCAGCAATAAGTTCCTAAGTGGAACCAGCAGAATAAAATATAATTTTTTTGCTTAAGTTTTTTAAAAAATCAATCTTGAAAAAGGCAGTCCAGATGTTTTAACAACTGAGCTCTATTAACTCACATGGAAATCGGATAACTCAACTATGTTTTTGTAAGATAGCTTACAAGCAATTGAAGTGACCAAGATAATATTCACTATTAGCATCGACTCATTATTTTTGCATGTTAATTATTTGGATTAGCATAAAACTTGAAAAAAATTTATTGAAGATTATTCTTTAGAAATGTTTACAACATATGAGTTTTGTAATCTTTTGACAAAAATTTCCTGATAGGTTTTAAAAGTTTTTTCAAAAGGTCTACTGTGACGCAACAATCTTCTACATAACAAAATTACCGAGACATGAATTTATTGTGGGAAGTCAGAGTTTAATTTTTTAAAAAAAGACCCTACGACTAAAATAAGTTAGAGTAATTTCGGTAATTTCCTAACAGATAACATCAAAATAATAATTAAAAAAAGGGCGAACCATTAATTAGGAAAGATAACACGACTCGGCCAATGAGAAAACACATTTGTTTATCTGTATCAACAAGGGGGATCTGGATTGTAATTGTGTTTTTACGCGAACACTGTTTTAAAACCAGATCTCTGCTTCCCATTCCCATAAAACAATATTCTTCTGATCTTTTTAAAATACATTTTCAAGTCATTAATTCTTTAAAAAACTTTGTTTTTCTACAAAGATTTAGGTGGTTTGGTTCAGTTTCAACTTTAAGTTCTTACAAATATATGCTAAACAAGTTTCTTACCAGACATCGCGGCCTAGTCTTGTACAGAATCATAAAGTTTATGCCAGTAAGAACCATCTGAAAAAAAATATATCGACGCTCAGTCAGCCTTCCTATCTTTGAGTGTCCTTTTGAATGTTAAACCAATATAACTGGTTAATCATAACGGGTGTGACTTTCTTTATTTGAAGTGAAATATTATTACGATTCAGATAATAGCTGTTAATATTTTCAACTTTATTTTGGAGCAGCTGACTTTCCACACTCTTTCAAAAGCTTTAGAACTATACAGTTTATTTCCGAATTAGCAACGTGTCATGATGGCGTTTTGTTTATGAAAGGAAGTTTTGTTTTCGTTCAAGGTCAAACGCCAAGTGGCTTCAAAATATAGTGGATTTCTTTTGGCCTTTCATACGGAAGACACCACTTAAATGCCAAATCAGGAAGCCCCTCCAATGTCCTAGCACATGTCCTTTTAGCAGGTGTTAGTGTCAGCAATTTTTTGTTGTCAAGTTTGATTTACAGTATCTAAACTTGTCCAACAAAAACTAGTACCATTTCCACATGCTTTTCGCACATCTCCAGTCAATTCAACAATAACAACCAAGGTGGCGCATCTCCAACTCCAAGCAAAACAGGTTGAAGGATTATGGTCAGAAGCAGCGTTTAAAAGCTCCCACGCATAACAGATAAAAACAAGCGCGGTGGGAGGGGCTCGAAAAACTTCTTTCAGTCATCTTTTCAGCCAGAGCTTTTGACAACATACAAGATTTCATAAACATAGCTTGTTAAAGTCATTTCTATTTTTTTTTTTTTTGCTATTTTTTTTAAAAAAGAAAAAAATAGGAATAATTGTTCTTGCAGACCAAAAATATTAAATAATTGAGAACTTTTAATTGTGTTTGTTGCTTTGCTAAAAAATAAAACTAAAATAACTTGAATGGTTTAAGTTTCAAATGTATTATCTTTCAAAACCAAAACCAAAATCATGGTTTAGTTGTACAAAGAATTAAATGGTGTCTTTGTTTAGATAGAATGTAACAAAGCCTGTTATTTTAATCGTAGAACACTGCATAAACAGAACTTCGTCTTTTACTCTTAGTAAATACTAAACATTAGGATTTGAAACTAAAACACTTGTTTGGCCCTATTTCTGTCGTTTTGAGAATGTACACGGACTGAATAGAAACTCATTCCGGCTCTGGTTTGTAAGCTCAAAGAAACAACTAGCTAACACTCAGTAACAGTTGAACAACACGACACGCGGCCGTAATTGACAATATGGAAATTAGCACGTGTCCATACTTCATAAAAGTCAACAACTGTGATTACTTGATCAATCTCAGAAATGCTGCAGCCTTCCGGCACTAGAAGATAAAAAGATAAACTTTAACATTGAAAACTGCTGCAAAACAATAAGAAACAAAAACAAATCATAAATAATAAATGGTTGAAATCTTGGCCTTGCAGTTTGAGTTCCAACCAGAGTCCGTAAAACTATTCAGTGACAGGTTCAGAAAGCCTTGTTATTGTACTGCTTCATTTTAATAAGCTTTTATAATGCAAAAATACAGTTGTGGTTGCCAAAATTTATGTTTAGAACTTATTATCGCAGTCACATGATAAAGTTTTGCTCAAGGGATTGATAATGTTTTTGACAACTTTAGTTTGTTTTCTTCGCTTGTGTTTACTTCCTCGAAACGTCCTTACTTAGAGCCATTACCGTGTCAATTAAAATTGTGTCTTGTTTGAGCATTTTCCAACCTGCTAGTGTTCATAAAACGACAAAAAGGAACAAAAGGGAGCTACTTTCAAGCTTGAGAGAACAATGACGAGGCACGTGTCACATATTCTCGACCTTGATGTGTTCTCATTGTGTAGCTCTCGAAGCGGACCCGGAAAAGCGTCAAGAAAGCTTGGGGCTTTTTTAACAGCTATGGAAGCACTTTTCAGCTCAAGTCCTGAATACCAGAAGTTACTCGCGCTTGTGATTTTGGCTTGCAGCTTGTCAAACAAAGTGAGAATCATTCAACCTTAAAGCCACGCGACTCTGCTTAAAAAAACAATAAATTCCATTCAATTGATGAGCACGGTAGACTCAAAAAACACACCAAACCTTTGGTTAGTTAACTTAAAACTATCACACAAAAAAAAAAACTGCTAGAAAATCAACTTTTACTCAAACATAAGAAACAGTACTCGATAAACAAATGCTTTAATCTTGATGCTCTAAAGAATGCGCAAACCAACTTTTATGAATATGCATTAAAAGCGTCTTGTTTTCTTGTTAACTAAGACGAGAGATCAACTTACCACACGAAAGACAGTTTTCAGTTGAAGTTTTTTGGCTTCATAAAGTGGTAAAATTTTATAAGATTAAGAGTCGCCACACTTGCATCTAAATCAAACATTTTCTTCTAAAAGAATCACAAACTGCAATTTACGGAAGCAACCCTGAGCTGTTTCAAATTTCCGCCACATTTAGTCTAGCCGAAGCTAAATCGATCATATACCGAAATTATGCGAACACTACAAATCTCTGGAGAAAAAACTGCATACAGCATAGTCTAAATTGTAAATCTCGTCGACAAGATTGTTTATTTAACTTGAAAACTGTGAAAATAAAGTTCCTAAGCAAAATAACTTTATACTGTATAACCAAATTATGTTATTTCAGAAATGTCGTACTATAGTGTGAATTCGTCCTTATTGTATCTTGTGCCTGTTTCACAAATATAAAAAAGAAAATACAACTCTATTTTTTTAAAAAAAGTTGTTTTAAATATGATTTTATCTCGTGTGATTACAAACTTGATACAACTGCTTGAAACTAGAGACGAATCTACAGAAAACGTTTTTAAAAAAATCGTTTGACTTGCTATATTAGTATAAAGCTACACTCTTTCTTTTAAGAAAAATAATAAATGACCTCAAAATGATATTTGTCTTGTCTGAGAAGTGCACAAAGATCAAGATGGAGTTGAGAACCCTTTTTTAAACGGAAAGATAGAAGTTTGGGTATTTAATTGAAAATGCCAGTGGTTGGTGGGAAAACTAAAGGAGTAATTTTGTTTCTTAAAACTGAATAATTTCATGCGTATTTAAAATATTATTGATGTAAGTTGCAATTAACACTAACAGTTTGGAAAGTACTCACCAGTACCCCGGTGGCAAATGGGGGAATTTTGCTTTCTACTTGTGCAAAAGAAGTTGTTACATTTCTTATGCTATAGGAGCCGATACCAAGAAGTAATCCAACAGAAAACAGTGAGAATCCCAAGACTGGAAGGACAATCAGCTTTTTCCCACAACGGAAACAGTAGTTTGTAAATTGACTTAGATCCTCTTTGGAAGCTGATAAAGAATGCTGTTGCTCGAGATTTGTGGTTCGGAGAATCGGCGATCGAGACATCATGAAAATTTGACGGTTAGGAAACCTTGCAGCCACTAGCTACTTGTCCAATATCCTATACTCGCTTCTTCTGGGATGGTCGAAAACAATGAATAAAGAACTTGAGCGGGAAAACAAATTTTGCTCGATTCTTCTCTTTTTGTCTTTAATACGTCTTTTTTATGGTTTCGTAATTCAAAACAAGTCTCAGAGCTTGAATGTTTAAATGATTGTTCGCTTGAATTTCACTTCACACTTGCCTGGCGGACTGTTCACGGGTTATGGTTCCCTTTCTCTTATTACGGCAAGTGAGTTCTAGAGAATTGACACACCGATACAGTTTACTGGAGCAAAGCAAATTGTAGTAAAAGCCTAACGATCTTTTGTGACGTCACGTTGTTATTAACAGCTGAATGGGTTTTTGACAGCTGAATGGTTTTCAAAAGTTTTTTTTAAAAAAAATAACTTCTGAATGATCAACACGCGGTGCGAATTTACACACCACGAGCTGGTGCAATGTTATAAAGTCTAAAAAACGGTCACTAGGATCATTTGCATAAAACATCCAATTAACCTGAAGATTTGTAAACTTAAAAGGAGATTTTGAAAAACAAAGTGGAACAGACGTTTTCTTTCTTTATTCTTCATGAGTCCAGATGGCATCCAATACAAATATCAGTCTTTAATTCTAAACTGGACCGTCCACATGATCACAGCTCAAAAGATCAGCTATTTGAAAACAAGTATATAAGTTGCTAAGTAATAACTTGCCAAATATCAACAGAAGATGAGCAGGGTTCCGGCTTTATTACTTTTAAGAAATTTGTTTTCTTTTGGATAAAAAGCTCGTATTTTTTATTGCAATGTGGTATGGACGATATTCTGCGTAAAAATTGACCTAAAGTGATAACTAAGATGTAAAATTGAACAATGTTCCTAAATTGTATAGTTTCACTATCATTTTTTAGATTATGTCTTTTTACGGTAAAAACTGAAGACAATGAAAGGCCGTGCACCGTTGAATGTTATTGAGTTCTAAATGGAACCGATACAGTCAATACAGAGAATTTGGAATCTGTTACAAACAAAGTCATTTGAGTTTTTTTCATGAGAGTCAGAGAGAGGCTTGCTATTGTTATACATTGCATCCAGATAATTGTACTTCGTTCCTTTAATAAATCCGAAGTACTAAGCTCGGTAAACAGACGTTGTTCTGTTTCGAATGATGCACCTTCTATTCAGACTATTCTCTTGTCACTGAGTTAAATTTGAAGGACAGACGTGTTAAAACCTACGATCTTAATCTTTTTTCTTGAAGTCTTTTGTTATTCAAAAAAAATCTTGGCTTAATCCAAACACGGTTTATATCTGTCATATAGAAAGCAGAAATACAAAAATAGTGAATCGAATTACTTAAAGCATAAAATGATTAAATGTTCTTTATGTTTTTCAGTTTGCCCAAAGTAAAAAATGCCAGTATTACCAAAACTGTTTTTTATTCGAACACTGTTTTGTTCACGTTTAAATCAATAAAATTCCATCTGCAGAAATTAAAAGATTAAATGAGATTTTCTGAGAACTAAGCTTAAACAATTGATGCTACTTTATCAAAATCCCTATATAGCCTGCGATCAAAAGACCGTGCGCGATCAGCCTTCGCCCTAATTGTTAATGTAACACTCGTTTCCTTTAAAGTTTTTTTTTACGGCTGAAAAACGCAAGCCTGAAAAATGCTCAAAATTCAATGACATGTTAAATACATACCTAAAACCTGAGAAGGGAGGATGAATCTTTATTTCTTACACTTCTTACAAAATCCCGAAAATAGTGTTTCGTGGCTAATGAGTAATGTTCTGCGTTAATATATTACATTGGCATTAATGCATTACATTGATTTTTAGTGTTCTCAACTAAATTAAACGTTTAAGAGAGTTAAAAGTTACTGCTACCTGTATGTAAAATATCCAAATAGAAGACCTCGTGTACTTAACGGCAAGGATTATTATTGAGGCAGACCAGTGAAAATCCGAGACAGAGCCGCGGGTTTTCACCTGGTCGAGAATTCTCGCGATAAGACTAAAATTGTTAAATTAACCGTTGCTAGTTAAAGAGTATTTCAAACTTCAAGTTATAGAAGTCATCTTATTTTTAAATGCTTATAAGATGAAATAGTTTGCTTTCAAACTCCTACAAATATAGTTTCAGAGACTGTACATATTGTACAAATTTACTACAATGTCGCATTACTGCCACGTACACACGTACAATACATACTTTTAATTATCAGTTAGGCCACGTACATCTTATAAGAATTACGCTTTTACTTACTATTGTTTTGTGAAAAACAATTTGTAAATGCATTGCTATAAAACTAGTGAAGAAAAAGTTGCGCCCTACCCCACCCTGGCCTGGAAATAATTGCCTTATTTGTCTCCCCAGTTCCCTGTTTGAGAATCTTCTCCGTCCAAAATGGCGGCAAGCAGTTATCGAGGTTTCTGCCGACTTTGTGGCGTTGCTGTTGGTGCGCTTGTATCTTTTGGGACAACTGAACTTCTTCTTCACAAGAAACAAAGTTTACTCCGTGCACGCAATCTTGAAAAGGAATTTCCCAACGAATTTGAACTTGTCCAAGTTCAGATTGCTTTTCGCCATGGTGCAAGAACTCCTGTTTGCCCTCCGCCGCCCGTAGACGGCATTGAAGATTTGTGTGACTGGAATAAGAATGAGATAATGGGCGACCTACCTCATACTATTGTAAAAAGCTACTGTGTACAAACCGTTGAAGGCAAGGAGAGACCGTGTTCAGAGCTTGATAAGAAGCAGTCAGCGAGAATCTTAAAGGTGAGAAATTATCTAACGGTAACCGTGTAATTTACACGTGTTCCAATTAAATTTTTGTCACCCACTTTTGTCTCAATAATTGCATCAATAAAACTACCAGGATATATAGTTGTTGTTGCTGGAGGTATTTGGGTAAAATTTCCGTATTGGGGTGTACTTTTGTTTAACCATGCAAACTAACCCTCACCCAGACCCTAACTTCTATAGTAATATACGCGATGAAACTGCATGCATAAATAAGTACGCCCCAGTACGGAAATTATCCCGGTAATTGTCCCGATGGGTCCCTCCAAACCAAAATACAGTTCCAATCCGATATTTGGAACCCTCGGTAATCGAATTTCCTGTTCAAAAATAGAACCTAAATGATTTTCCGGTAAAATTTCCGTATTGGCGCATACTATATGTTTAATCATGCAAACTAACCCTTACCCAGACCTTAACTTTTATAGTAATATACCCGTTTAATCATGCAAACTAACCCTTGCCCAGACCCTAACTTCTTTAGTAATATACTTAATGAAACTGCATGCATAAATAAGTATGCTCCAGTACAGAAATGATCCCATAGATGCCAACCCCAAAACGTTGAAAAGCGGGAGACATTTGTATGAGTCGACTTTTATTTAAGATGTTCTGGTTGACTTACAAATATCGGTTCTCGCAATTGCTTCAGTTTGACACTGCAGTGGGGTTTTTAACAATCCATGACAGGATACTTCAGGATGATGGCTGACAGCACGTGCACTGTAGAAATTACCTAAAACAGTCTGTTCGATGTTTGATCTTTGTTTTGCAAGGTTGATGTATTTAAAACCCTTTTGAGTTTTCTAACATTATGACTCTCGATAGTGTTGTAAGTCTTCAAGTATAAAATAAATATTCAATATTAGTGAACGTAAAAATCGGGAGATTTAAGTACCAAAGCGGGAGAGTGGGAGACGAGGCAAAAAAGCGTAAG
>ERZ1740055.670-NODE-670-length-10238-cov-6.971128_pt1 | contig 10238 bp, 5 predicted proteins | sample MGYA00581747_ERZ1740055 | MGnify/ENA primary metagenome ERZ1740055 (study PRJEB43018, sample SAMN04849739) | marine metagenome | isolation source: floating plastic debris | place: Pacific Ocean | collected 2008-08-28 | study: EMG produced TPA metagenomics assembly...
GATTTGGAACCCCTCTCTCCCTCCCTCTAAAAACCTATTGCCCCTCCCCCCCATCCTATATTTACTCTTGGTAAATATTGATAGATTCGTTAAAAGTATATTATTAACTTTTGTTATTATTTTTGTTTTACAGGGAGTCTAAAAAATACTTTATTTAGTTAAACTCAAGACAGCTGCAAGTTCATTGTGGAAAAATGTTGTTCCAAGAACTCTGATTTTTAAATATATTTAACAGATCTTAAGTTGTTGTATATAGCGTAACTTAACAAATGTTTGACTGTTGCATTCACTCTGATGAGGAGATAATTGTCCCATTTGATAACAGTCGTTTTTATACTCTAAGATTTTGGTGGTTTTAAACCATTTCAGATTGTAGATATCTGTTAGTATGCAAATTTTTAGATCTTGATATCACATATTTTATTGACCCAAAAAAATCTGCATTTGTATGAAGAAGTTTGACGTACGAGTGTAAATATTAAAGCCATAATTCGTGTGGCAGACCTGTTTTCGATATTAAGTTAGTAGAATATTTTCGTATCTTTTTGCCTGAAGTAATTTTAGTATGAATGACAAGTACCGGTTTTTACGATTCACTATTCATGGGATTTCAATAGCGTCTTAATCCAATGCAATCCAACGGCTTTTGAAGATGGAAGTTCATTAAAGTTTTCCTACGAACAGTTTTGTAATATTTTATGATAAATTGTAGAGTGACATTGTCTATTTATTGTACAATGTTAGTTTTGTAACTCCGACTCAAGCAGCGATTTTTAAATAAATATCTTTCAGGTAAACATTTCCCTGGTTTTGGTTTTTGTACTGTTATTCCTTTGTTTCATCACAACCACCAGCCTCCCCAATTGCGTTTATTTAACACCCTTTCGTTTGAATTGTTGTTGTCTAAACCTTTTTATGTTAATTTATTTCTCTTATTTTTGGAATGGTTTGAATTGAGCTGTGATTTTGAAATGCCTTGATCAAGGTAAGCTTCTATCCATTTGGGTAGCGAGAAACGTTATTTGGACGGTTGTCAGAAGAGCCTCTTGGGTTTTCTAGCTGATTGCTCTTGTAGCCTCAATACTTTTTGTATATATCATTTTTTAATAAATTTATTTGGCAAAAAAATGTACCAAATAAGTAAACAAACAAAAAGAAACAAAAGAGAATCCTTGCCCCGATACTCATTTACAATTTAAACCTAACAGCAAACACTACTTCAAAAAACTATAGTTTTAGGGGGAAAAAATTATAGTTTTACAAAATCATACTTTACACAGGGTTCGAAAAAGCAGCTGGAAATCTTGCCGGTATTCTCAGGAATTATTTTACAGCCCTCTAAGTCCTTGAAATTGAAAGTTGCTGAAACACAAAAATCTTAGCAATTTTTTAATACACCTTTGGGAAATATCGGAAACTTTTTTTTAAAAAGTCTTTTAAATGATATGTGGTTTTCCCGGGTTGCCCTTTGCTTCAATATTACTTTAGTTAAATTAAATATGTGTAGCATGCATGACGTATATAAACCGACCGTTACCACACAAAAAATTAATTTGAGTATATATAAACTTATTGAAACTTATACTAAACTTCTTTTGTAAAACATAATTCTTTTTTTTTTTTTGTATTTTTTTAATTGTTGTAAAATGCACAAAATTCACTAGACAGCAGTAACAGTGGCCAGCGGTTTGTTTCGCGAGGCCTTGGGGGAAAAACAACAGCAATGTGGTTAGCGCTGCAACAGATTTTCGAAACATTTCGAGCGGACTGCCTTTTGGTTTTTAAGATCTTCAAGAAGTTTATTTTCATCAAACAAAAAAACGACAGCGTGGTTTAGTGGACGTGTTATTCAATTTTGGTCGAAATCGAAAAATCAACTTTTTGCGCCTTCTTGTAAAAGTGCTGCGTTCCGATCCGAGCAAAGCGCCGAGTTTTGACCAGGAAAATCTTAATGCACCAATCAAAGTTTACCTCAACCCTCCTACCCTACACCGGGATATAGGGGATATGGTTGCTCATTGGCATCATTTGTGCGTTTTGTCATCCTTGTCCGATGACATGGGGCATTTGGTGGGGGGAATGTCGGTTGGAGTAGTCAGGGCCTGCAAGGAATATTTGTTTAATCATATGCCCTCATCAAAATGGCTGTGTGAGTGAAAGAAACTAATTATGACCGCTAACAGTAAATATTTTATATTACGGAACTCTATATGAAAAGTAGTGTTACATATCTACTATAAATTATTGTAAGTGTGCCTTTGAGGACTGTATGAATTTACGTTAAAAAGAAGAATCAACGAAACTAAAAACTGTTTTCCAGTTTATCAAACATTTGGAAAGAAAATATCTTTACTGCCCGAGGGTTGGGGGATTTTTTTCTCTTTGCCAAAAAAAAATTGGCCCAGATGGTGAGGAAATCGTCGCATTGTGTATGCTGTTTTCAACAAATCCCCACCTATATCCCTAGGGGGAGGTAGGTCGGGTTTACTTTGACTGCTGCATAACGCATTCAGGATCAAAAGGTGATCTTGTCTATGCATGCGGAAACTATAGGTCTAACTGTTCTTCCTCCTGGCCATTATGTCTTAATGATGAAGTCGATTGTTGTATTGCCGACAAATTTCCAATCAGCCACAAATCGCTTCTCCAATCTCTTGTTGAGTTATTCTATTAATGTGTAGGGTAGCTGTCGATTTTCACAAAACTAAATTAGTAAATATCAAAATAAGGCATTTATTTGATCTTAAAGGAGTCTAGCCATGTTTTGTAAAATTTCCTTGTTTAACGAAAACAAATTCCAGTCACATTTCGCCCTGCTGATCCTGGAATACACTGGAGTTTTGAAATCCCTCCAAGCGTACGGAGTTTGGATACATTTGTTTTAAACAAGTATCGTTGAAAAGCTAAATATCAAAGTAAACCAGCTAAAATAGTATTTAATAAATGTTTTGACTACAAATGCAAAATGGCAGCCCCACACAGTTGAAACTTCAACAGCACTTTTTTATGATACTGAGCGAGTACTAATTCCCGTCTTTTTCGTTTTCTTAAAAACATTTGACCATCCATTATTAAAATTTACGGTGTATGAACTTTCATAGGTTAGTACAGTCGTTGCAAAGAGAGATGGGAGGAAATTGTGAATCAAGGGGCGAAACTTACCTTAGTGTCCCTAATAATTCCGGTTTTCAAATTGTTACCCCCATATCTGGCATATGCTATGCATTTTTAATGTTCAGTCATGTTGTATTACTTTTACTGTAATTGCCCTGACAGAATGAAGTATATTTATCCTTCAATAAATATTGATATTTGATACCAGGAGTTACGCTTACGGCGAAAAACGATCAGTTTTAAATTTGAAAGATTCAGAATTTTAGTTTCAAGTCTGTTTAGATGCTATACAATGCAGGTATGACTAAAATGAACTGGCTAAAAAGAAAAATCAGTCCGCGGGAGTTTTATGAACCTTTTCCCGAAGGACGACAGGCCAGTTACGATTGATTTGCGCCTTATTGTCAATGTGCTAATCATTTGAGTGAAGTATTAGCTCCTAAGGTCGTGGGAATCGACTATAATGGGGCCCTCTAATGAGAAAAAGTAACGTTTCATAAGATGGAAGACGTTTAGACAATATTTACCGCTGGAAATTGTGTTGTGGTGCATGCCTTTTGTTTAGAAGTTTCATAAAAGATCGATTTTCATTTCCTTTTAACAAAGAAATCGTTTGTCCTGTGTAAACACAGTTGTGTCAGCTTATCGGAGTTTTTCCCTATCATAAATGCAATAATTTAGATTATGAGAGACAAGGATATTAGAAAAGAAAAAGAAGACTCTCATTAAGGATGTTCATTTTTTCTAGTTATTATCTTCGGTTCTACTCGGGATTTAAAAGATTACTCCTATCTGTTCTACAGAAGCGCGCGCATGCGCCAACTTGTTGATAACAGCTGAACAACAAGCTAATATGTAGTAGCATTTCCAATAAAACAATCAAATACACGCCTTTCAGAATTCTAGATATAATATATTGTGCAAAGAAGTGGGTGAGACACCTAGTCAATTTTACTTTACTAGAAAACTAAAAACGAATCTTGTGAACACGTAGATTTCAACTGCTTCACCATGCATGAGGAGAAGAGCTAGAAAAGAGAAAGAAAATTAGCCATTTTTTGGTGTCTGGGAAACAGGAAAAGAATCTGAGCTTACAAATCAAATTTCATTAAAGGAAAAACTCAACTGGTAAGCACTGTTCAAATTCTAATTTACGAAGTTTGACAAAAAAAATATTGTTTTTCTCGTAAGGTCATTTTAATATCGGCTAAAACGATTATCGCTGAATCCAAACCAAGGGATTCTTCGAGACTTGAGCCTTAATTTAATCGGGTTTCTTTAGAAAAAATAATTGCGATGAAGCTGATAAGAACTCGTGGCTGTTTTTTCTCAAAAAAGAATTTTTAATCAGCGTTGATTGTAGGAACCAAGGATCGACAGAAGAATAGATTATGTTCACCTTTTGTATTTGTGCTAGTGAACTTCACGCCTCTTAACTTCAAAAGAAACCGAACAAGCAAACTTTTTTTAAACGTTCATCTTTTTGCATTTTTTAGCAAATTTCAGTCCAGCTCTGATCCGATTATTGACTTGCCTCACACAGATTTAAAAACATTTGCCAGAACATTATAAGTCCTAAACACACGTAACAGCTTTTTCGTAAAATCTCTACTTAAAAAGAAAAAAACTCCATTTAGGGTATGGAAGGACTAAACTCTCGGATCCGTGTCATTTTGCGGTCGAGATCAGAAACAATCAAAAGAGCGAAGTTGTAGCATACGCGGTGATATGATACCGAAATAATGACAGGGTCTAATATCAACCTTTGAATGGATGAGATGGGAGTTAATTTTGCCAATGCATTGTCAAATCCGTCTGCTAGCTACTACTAATCTACTTTTGAAGCGGATTTTCATCCGATTCACAATTTCGAATAAGAAAACCGACCAACAATACATTAATAAATTCTGGACTTTCGACACTGCGACAAACCCCTAAGCTAACCGTTTACAAAAACCAAACGCTAAGCAATGTTTTTTTTTTTAAATGTATAAACAAATTGATTTCATTCATAAAGCGAAATTAATTTCTTTAAAGACGTCTTATAAAAGATTCGCCGGATTATTTGTAATTCGTAATTACTTATTTCAGAGTCTTGGATACTTGACGGTGAAGATAGCAGATTGAGATAAAAACGGTTTGATATCCCGTGCTGTTGAATTCACTCGTCTAGCTACCTCCTAAAAGTGCAAAACTCTTTTCTCTCATGGCCATGATACTGACCCTGTTGTTGCGTTTAAGCGATACGATAAACATCTTAGGCTGAACTGATTCTGCTGAATAAGTGCCAACCTTTTCGGTTTATTTCAAATCGTTGATGAACCTCGATGTCTGCACCATTTCAAGTTTGTAAAACATGTCAATTATGAAAAGGATCAAGTACCTGAGTGAATGTCACTTTACTTTTTTTTTAAATCTGGGTACACCTTAAAATCGGGGAGCGTTGAGTATCACTGATAACCTTGTGATATGAAGCATTTTATGTTTTGGGATTTTTACTGTGATGGCGATTTCTTTATCTTCTGAAGTAAACAAAAGGTAACGAGTTCTTCTATCCCACTATTATGCATATATCACGATAAGCTTGAACATTTTCGACTTTGTACATGGGCAAAAGAACTCGAATCATCTAGTTACATGCTCTTGACAAACACACGACATCTTTGTGCAACAGAGATTGCGTGTTTCTTTTTCCGTTCGCTGAAAAGTTATTTGCGACAACTCGCGTGACAATTTCATTTGTAGTTTCCTCTAAGGCTCTCAGTTTTCACAACAAGAAAATTTTGGAGTTGCGATTTAGATTGTCTCGTTATCCTGAAAATGATGTCAACGAAAAGATTTTAATGTAGAGTGAGAGGAGCATAATCAGTCATTAAGTTTTCATTTTAAAACTGTAACTTCTCTCGCAAACGTGTCTTGCATGGTTTATCCAAAAACCGAGGAAATGTGTGGCAAGTCTTCTTTAATAAACATTATTCTAACAAACGTTAAATCGTATTTAAATATGAAGAAGGGATTCGGGAAACGCGAAAATAAAATTAACTACAGATGAAGTGCTGTCATAGGGTTGTTCACATAGAATGACCTTAGAGGCCTTTGTATTGATAAGTCTTAATTGTTCATCCAGTGTGAATTCCGAGTATTTTATCAATTCTTGACCGCAGACTAGAGGCTCGTAAGCCATTCTACTTTGAAGATCAAAAAAAGAGTAAAGGTTATGTACTAAAAATCAATGAATGTTTAACTCGTACGAAAGTAGAATTTTTTAAGCTACATTTTTAACTCGGGTATACTAAAAGTTGATTTCCGAAATTTAACTTATAAAGTAAACGTGCATTAACAAAGCAATATTTGATGAAAGTAATGTTTAAAATCGAGAAGTGCAGTTCATTTCTAAATTAGCTCTGGTAAACATCTGGAATTCTTTCCAAAATATCTTGGAAGATATGTACGTACTTTACACATTTTATGATATCTCGTTTTAGATGAACATTTTCGTCTCTTCCTTAGTTTGGTCAAAACATAACAGAAAGTCGTGTAAAATCCAAAAAACTATTAGTGAGTATTAGCGAGTGCATGAAAACTAAACAAAAACAAATAGCTGCGAATTTAGTTTCCGCTATTAAACTTAATCTGCACTCGAATGAAAGCAGTGGAAAGAATGCATGCAAATTTATGGCCTTTTTTGTAGCAGGAAATCGAGATATTCGTTTAAAAGAAGTAATGGAGGGAAAATGAACGCAAGGGCAAAGAAAAAAATGAATGAGATTAAATAATCGCTTTCTATTGTCTTTATTCAAAGAAATTATTGTTCAACTTCTAGTAATAACATCAAAGAGAATAGATAATCTGCCGCTATCATTATATTTTTCCATTCGGTTAAAATCCGATCTTTTGAATCGAGAATGGACTCGACATCGTTAAGAATTTCGACAACTGTAATCGAGAGATCAGAATGACGAGATAAACAATACCACGAACGAGTGCCGAACTTTTCAATGAAGTTCTTCCGTGGCTTGCTGGTAACTATTAATGGCGGCGCGCTTTTGTGAATCCGTGATTATGAGCTAACATTAACCAAACAGAAAATAAATTAATCCATTGAAAAATGTTTCATACTTTAAAAGAAAACCATTGTCTTATGAAATGCAGAGTTTCTTTGGCGATAGATGTAATCTTAATCCGTGTCGCTGCTAACGTTCTGAAAGTAGTAAGTTCTTCCAATCACTTTTAGATCAGTAGATATAGCAACAATGATATGATACCTTACTTCAGAAGGCCTGAAATTGCCTAGTGACATTCTTAGTTTAGGTGACCATTAGTTCTAATTATCGCCTTTACTTACACGAGGTGTATAACTTGCCGATGCCGAAAGGGTAACCTAAATTAAACAGTCGGACCTTTAAAAAAATAGATAAAAAAAATTGTGATCAATATCAGCAAAGTGACACTCGAACGATTTTGCAGGTTTTTGCCAAGTACTACAAGCAGATCCGTAACAGTTTTTTCGCTTTTTGCGGGTTTTTTTCAAAAGTGCAAACCGACAATGTCGGAGAATAAAATCTAACCTTGTTTACTTCGTGTGTTTTATTTCTCCGCAAATATTTAAGGAAGCAGTATGATTTCGTTTGCTAAGAGCTGTGAATGTGTCATGAATGTGTTACTGTTTTAGAAAAACTATCCAACCACAACAGAACCATCATCTCAATTCATTATCATAATATGAAGAATTAGCGAGCTCAGTGGGAGGAAGAGAAACAAGCAAGGAAGGTTTTATGTTTGAAACGCCATCGTTCAAATTAGCCGGCTAATGAATATTTTTCTCAGTGCAATGTTTATCTCTCTCTTCTCCTTTGGCATTTTATGTTATTTTTTTCGCGCCATCTGCAGGAAGCGGTGAAGAGACCGGAAAAAGAACATGTGAAATCGACTTTAAACCAATCAGATTTTTGTGCTGTCATTGTCAGGGTTTGTTATTGACGTAGTCGCGTTCTAAGCTCCGCCCTGCCTTGTTGTGTCGCTAAGTTCAAAAGAGTGAAAACGTATCAACTAACAAGCATTCTCTCTTGTGTCTTTTTTGTGTAGGTCACTTTAATGGGATTCGACGTTGAACGATTTCTGGAGCCAATTGATGACGATTTGAAATGTAGTATATGTTTAAAACTTTTGGAGGACCCTTTGGCTACTCCATGTGGACATGTATTTTGTGCCCAATGTATTGTTCAGTGGGTTGCTGAGAGTGGGACATGTCCACTAACTTGCGAACAGCTCGCTGTTGACGACCTGAAGAGAATTTTACCCCTGACTAGCCTAATCGCCAAACTCAATGTACGTTGTGCTAATTTTCGCCGAGGTTGCCCTGTGATACTGAAAGTTGAAAATCAAAGCGTGCACTTAAATAGATGCCAGTTTAAAGGGGTTAGTGACTCAAAGGGGCAGAGCATGGATCAATCTACGATAACTTCTAACTCGCCGGAAACTTGCGAATTTTCTCAGGTAGTTGTTTGTCAGAAAGGCTGTGGGCTGCCGCTTCTTTACCAGGAACCAAATTCACATGACTGCATAAAAGCGCTGCAGACGCAGGTCGCGTCTTTACAGATGAAACTAACAAAAATGGAGCACGAAAATGATGTGGTTTGTGAGCGAACAGTAACACGAGAAGAATCTTTGCAGAATCGAATACTAAATCTGGAGAAAGAACTTCACGCGTACGAAATTCATGCGCTGAATTTTGAGCGAAAATTGCGCGAGTACCGGTCACAGATCGGTTATTTGCAGAAACAACTCAATATCCGCAGTGATCAAGTAAGTTGGTTTTTAAAGCCTTGGACCGCGGAGACATTAGGAATGTACTGATTATAGTTATGCATATTAGTTTGAATTTCTAACAAGATCAGCGTAGCCTATCACTTTTGATCAATTAGAGAGCCCGGCTGGATATTTCCAAGTTACATGAAGAAGCCTTCGGGCAAAGCTAAATAACATACACTAAGATTATTATTATTCATTGTACGTCTTAGCATGGCCAGGAGCCGATGGGAGATAAATCATCAACTTGTAGCCGTGGTTTAACACAACGCCGCCTAATTTGTATTGACTGTGGATGTGCTACGGAGTGTGAAAAAACTACGCGCACTTCATATTTTGATCATGTAGATTTTTTAACTTTGTGACATTTGGTGTTATTTTTGCCCCAAGTACAATAGTCTGTAAGTTGTTAGTAAATATACATCGCGAGTATATGAGGCTTTTATGTGCCTTTCATTATAAACACCATTTGATTGTCTTTCTTTCAGGGGATAGAAGAAACAGAAGTGGAAGTTATTCTTGAACGGATTGATGGATCGCTGGGATTTAATATTATGGGTGGAACGGAGGTATTCCTGAAAGATTTTTTGTTTGTTTTTGACACGAATATTTTTAGATTTTTGCAGCCGCGCACGTTCTCACAAAGAAACAAACTGTTCGTGCTGTCAATCGTATCGCAAACAATGGAACGTTCCCCTTTCAAAACTGAGAATGCCAAAATAGAAATGTTCGAAGTTAACATACTTGGCCTGTAAGTTCGTTTAGTTAATTCCGGACAAGATATGAAAAATGTAAAAGAATTTACATCGGGAGTTAAAAAATGTGAAGTTTTATGAAAATTTAATCGCTTTTGCGCCTCGCGTGAGAAGTGTTTATCACAGTACAAAGAAACCCTTCAACGCGCTGTGCTTTCGACTGGTTCCTTTATAATTATCAGTGACAAGATAGTACTTTGGAGCGCTCGAGTTGCTTAAAACGGAGACAGATTTTTTTTAAAACGTCTGACCGGTAGCACCTCGACGCGACGAGTCATTCTCCTCTTTGTAAAGCCATGCAGTTAGGGTAAAGAGCATTCAAAGTTCAGCGAATAATTGTTCATGTCTTAACTCTTTTATTTGTTTGTTTCAGGTCGGAAGTAACTCCATCGGAGGGGGAATTGTGGTTTCAAGAGTAGCCGAAGGAGGTCCCGCCTCAAAATCTGAAGGCCTAAAAATGAACGATGAAATTATCAAGGTAAACGTTTTCTCCTTAAAAACTAAAAAAAAAAAAAAAGACAAAAAAAAAATATTATAAATTTAAACTGAAGAATGACAAAC
>ERZ1740055.671-NODE-671-length-10236-cov-7.131716_pt1 | contig 10236 bp, 5 predicted proteins | sample MGYA00581747_ERZ1740055 | MGnify/ENA primary metagenome ERZ1740055 (study PRJEB43018, sample SAMN04849739) | marine metagenome | isolation source: floating plastic debris | place: Pacific Ocean | collected 2008-08-28 | study: EMG produced TPA metagenomics assembly...
TTGTAGTTATTTCAGGGAGCCAGTGCCCTTCGTTATTGTCACCTTTATAACTATATGCAAGCGATGTTGTTAGGAAAGTTAAGCTGACATTGTGCAACAACTCTGATCATGTAGTTCTTATCTTAAAAGCCATAATCAAGGTTAATTTGTGTTTGTGTAGATTGAAGGCAGCTATAATGCAGTAACATATTTTTCTGGAATCACAGAGAATAATTAATCAATTGCACAAAACAATCCAATTTGTTTGATCATTATAAACATTGTTTGTTAGTATAAGGAAAGTTACATCAAAATATCGTAAAAGAAAGACTATTTCTGGGCTCGAAATTAACATTTTTCCTCTGGAGCAGTCTGGCAACTTAAGGGAAAAATTTGGTCACAAGTCAATTAACACATGACTTACATATCAAGATCATAATTTCAAATCTCACTTTGTATGAAAAAAAATCTTTAATGAAATAACAAGAAAGAAACAACACGAGAAAGCTCCCTACTACCACTGCAATGCGATGTCTACTAAATTTTTCATTACTGATATCTGGAACCAAAGCTAGTTCCAAAAACATCCTTCAGTATTTTGGCTAAACCTACATTTTCAGCATTTAAAACAGTCAATGCATTTAAATTTTCAATTAACCAGCCACCAGTTCAGATTGATTTCACCCTACAATAATAAAAATTCAGATACAGGTGATGTACAGTACACTAATTTATTCTGCTGGCTACCAATTCTGAAAATCTAATCGCCAGTACTCAGTCGCATTGGCAACCTGTGAGTCTCAATTTTGAGCCCTGTATTTACATTACTGGACTCTTTTCAAATCTGACATTGACCAAACTAAAGTTTAAAAAAAACTATGCTAAAAGGTGATTGAAATGCAAATTTTGTGCTGCTTGTATTAAAACAATCAAACCTCACTTGCAAACTGAGAATTAACAAAACATAAATTATTCCTAACTTTGAACCACAACTTCTTTACTTCAAGTTAGTAAACAAACCACTGTCCTTAAGTAACAAGACTGCACTCGAAAAAAATGTACATACAAAAAAAAAATCCTTAGTTTGTCTCTGAGTCTTGACATCTTGCATTCATGATTTAAAAGAGACTTAACTGCTACCCTGGCAATGTATGGAGAGGATAAGATTCAGCTTTTTGTATTTCATTTTAGAATGTTGCTTGAAAAGAACAACTAAGAATTTGCAGCTGTCAATGCGCATTGGACTCCAAGTCAGCACTGCTAATTCTAAGGTGCCTAATAAACTATGAGGGATAGGGTCAGAATTGCTGTATTATACTAATTAGTGTACACGTGTGATCATGAACAGTATGGCAAATTTGAGAACTGCTTTGTGGGAACAAAATAAATGGGGGGGGGAGTCAGAATTTCTAGGAAGAGAAGGGCTAAACTTTTCAAAGTTGAGCATAAAGGATTGTCCAAACTGGGAATAACTGTGCTAGACCAAGCTGGTTAGGTGCAACGCAACAATTAATGGCCTGAAAAACATTTCACAATCATATTAAATTGAACATTTTTCGATTTAAAATGAGACTTGACATTGCACTGTATTCATTAATAAAGAACTCAGGTTCAGTTTCAAGTGAAAGTTTTGAGGACATGTACACACTGCAGATTTATGTTGTTTTTACACTTTTTTGGCAGAGTACTTAGATAATTACTCAGAAATAACAAACGAGAGGTCCTAATGAGCTCCGGAGGGGTCTGCCATTTATTAGGCACCTAAGAGATTAAGTTCGGCCTTATGTACCCCCGGTACGAAGAGCATTAAGTAAGTAAGTAAGAGAACAAGTACTCTATCTCCAACTAACATGTAAGGAATTATGGAAGAGAGTTTCCATCCACCATATAAAGAGTTTTCAAGTTTTCTGGACACCAAAACCATTTAATTCAATAATGGACAGTGAAGTAAAAAGTTAGTGACAAGCTCTGGACCTCAAAAAAGAGCTGACAATATTTCGAAATCATCAGGAGGGCATTGTCAGATCTAAATGAAAGCTTTAAAAACAGCAAAACTTTATAATGATGTGCAATGGCAGGTAACAAGAAACTAAATGAACAATTAGTTATTATCTTAAATTTTTCTGCACTTTTTCTAGCTTGTGAGTAACTAAAATGGGCACTTACCACTAGACCTCATAGATAAGTTTCTGATGCATAAAGCTGTGGCTCTACCAGTATGAGCTGACATGTGCTCACTTGCTGGATTGACAGCTCGACTCTCTGCTTCACTATCATCATCACTGCTGCTTGTTGGACTTGTGGTTCCAGAGACACTCTTGCTGGCAGTGTGGCTCTCACTATCACTGTCACTCTCACTACTGGCGGAAACAGCTGCACTTCTTGGATGAAAATCTTTGGGAAAAAAAAAAAAATATTTTTCAAATATTTTTTTCTAGTAAGTGATAATTAGTAATACAAACCAAAATAAGAGAATCGTTGAGAGGCATGGAGATGTTTAAAATTCAAATGCGACCTTCAATGGGACTTTGTACATTAACAGTTCACCTGTAAGCAACTAAAAGCAATAGCTATTTGTTAGATAAGCAATGAAAGAAACCATTCAAAAAAACGTAAAAAGTGTTTGGAATTCTGTTAGGTTTTCCCTCAGGCTGTAAGAAGTGTTTGAGAAACCGTTCAAAGCATTAGTGAAAAAAAAATTGAAACTAAATTCAACACTAATGTCAAAAAGACAGAACCAGAAATTAATAACTGTACATAATTCTATGATTAACCTGTTTTTCCCATATTATTTCTTCTCATTATGTCTCCTCTGTGATAACTCCTGTTGCCATGACTCCCGCGATCAGCATATCGAGGCCTTCCTCCACTGACAGCCTGCCGGAGGGGAGCACCTTCATTATCACTGTAAGCATCATCATAGCTTCCTGGCTGTCTGTTGCTATAATGACTCTCCAATACACTGTTGGAAACCAGTTTCAATATTAGACTCCAGTTACATTAATGCCAAAATTTTCAAACTTAAACTTTAACTGTAATTAAACAGTTTATTTCAATGTGTTAAGCAGGGATGATGGGCATGTTTTGAGAAAAGCATTGAAGTTTGAAGTGAAGGGCAAGAGGAAGCAAGGATGACCAAAGAAGACGTCAAAGACGCAAGTAGAGAAGAAGAGCAAGAAAGTTGGTTTGGAGAAGGAGGATGCCATGAACTGAGCGAGATGGAGAGTGGAAGTTGCAGAGATTGCAGTTAGAGTGGGGTAAATCCAGCCATCCCCATTTATGGGGATAAACCTGGATCAAAACTGGATGATGATGATGATGATCCAACTAAATAAAAGCAATTTGTTCAACTGAAAGTGTAAATCTGTATTGAATGGCTCCATAAACAAATTTACTAGGATAAAAAGACATTGCAAAAATTTTTGGGAAAAACAATTTCTTCACAAAAAATTATATTACTGTCATAGTGAACTAAACACCATGCACACTTAATTACAATGTGTTAATTATTCAGTTTGAAAATTAATATTATAGTGTTTGGAAAATGGTGAAAAACATTCAAGCTACTTGGAAGGGTTTAGTAACTTACTGTGTATGTTTGGTACTAACCTTGTCCAGCCAACCCTACAATCATATTTCACTATTAAGCTCTGCCTCATCTGAGAGTCCAAAACTCTTTGTTAAATGACAGTTTTAAAGCACCAGACGTCTGCCAAATTTCAAGCCACACACATTTTTGTTTTGACTAATTCCACTGAGTCTGGTACCACAAAATCCAAATCATTTCCCAAAAAATCACTTTGATGCTAGAACAGAACATATTTTTTTCCCCTTAATGTAAAGGTCACTGATTAGAACATCCTGACAATGACAAAAACCACACGTGCTTTATTCCATATTTTATATCAAGATGCCACAATAATAGGTGTATCCAAATTTTTTTAAAAATTTCTTCAAAGGAACAAAGCAGCCACACAGAAAAGCCACAATTGAACTCCAATGTTGATATTTCTCATTTTAACTGTTAACTAAATTAAATTCTTTATCTTCAGAAGGTATTGCCAGTTACTAATGTGTTTCCAACTCAGTTAAAAATGGATAGAACCATTGTTCCAGCAATATTTTTACCAATGATAAATTCCCACTTTCCTTCGTGGTTTTATCTGCCACAAGATGGTTGCCATTGTCAGCACAGAGACGGTCAGATGCCATGTAACTGAATAATCCACTTAAATACACTGACAACTTCAGCCTGAGAACTTGTGTTACTCTTGCCTTCAATGACGACGACGAATAAGTATCATTTATTTCCAGAAGAAAACATATCCTTCACTGATTATGTCGTAGTCCCTGATCTCTTATCTAAAAACAAGCTTTACCAAAAATTTCCAATTATGACATCATTTCTTGGTTTAGTATGGTGTCGGCTGAATTACTTTAGTCACTATGGACATTTTGAATGATTTAACATGTTTCTCTTGCTCTTCTCTGTCAATGAATAATGAATCACATCTTTGATCCACAAAAATATTTTTGCTATTAAATGAGAAATGAATTACCTTAATTGTATTAGCAGTTAGCTGTTTTACACTTGCAAATACTTTTAAACAGAACTTGAGGATAATTTATTTTTATATCAGATTTTATTAAATTATAGGTGCTTTGTTTAGAATGAAGAAATACACTTTATTAAAACAAAAAGTCGATAACTCAGTAACTTAGGGGAAAATTATTTTATTTGATCCACTTAATTTAGCCTGAGAACCATTTTATGAAAATATATATTTCTCTGTTTATATCTGTTTTCTTTAAAACTAAAACTGTGACACAAAACTGGTGATTAGTTAAGCTGCTTCATTTTTTATATTAACACTAAAAAGTATTTACTGCTAAGGTTATTTCATTTTAATCTTCAAACAAGTTATTCTTTGCAACAATCGTATTAAGAATCATCAAATTTAAAAAATACCAAGCAGTAATTGCTAAAATTCTTATATATAAAACATATGAAAGTTACTGCTTCTCCAGTTAAAAAATTCTAAAAAATAAATTTAAATCAGTAGCTATTTTGTCTGCTTCATTTGTTAGATGTTACAACCTTATTTCTTGCTTCTTTTAAAATTTTGGTGATAAAAAGAATTACAAGAAGTTGTTGGAGTAAACAATATTTCGGATGGATTCCACCGTCCATCATCAGGTTTGTTACTGACTGAAGTAACTCAAATTTACATAAACATTTAAGTGTTCTTTTAAAATATTTTGTAATTTGAAAGACTGTAATGTCCTCTTAAAGACTGCTGCTGATATATCCAGGTAGAATGTTGTTGCACTGTACTTCACGCATGCCATATTTTAATTGCAAAGCTCTTATCATCAGCACAAGTTTATACCCACCAATGACGATGATGAAATGATCCATATCATTATCAGTCTTGTATCTTGTTAGAGAAACCTTGATTTTTTTACTGTAAACCATAACTTGTTTGAATGGCAAATGAAAAATAGAGCAGATTTTCTTCCACCCACATTCCACAACAATGATCCATGTAATAATGATGAATCCAGATGGCAGATAATGGCTCAAGATTTTGCTCAACACACCATACATACGTGCAGCATATGTCGTATTCCATGGAGTTAAAAACCTTAAAACCTTGAACGCTAACAAATATAAAAATAACACAATATAAAGCCACACTCCATGAAAAGGAACTCTGGCATTTAATTTCTCACACGCGTAGCACTTGTCACGTTTTCATAAGTAAGAATGTCGACTGGACACTTGTGAATTTCAAGGCGATTTTTAAAACAGCGAGCCACACACAATATCATACCATGCACAACTGACCCTACAAGATAACTTACCCTTCTGACCTTCTATCGTACCGTCTACGCGCCGGCGAACCGGGCTGGGGAGGAACACGTACTCTCGTATCTCCAGGACTATTTTGGTCAATTCTCGGCTCGCTCCTGAGGTCTCCGTGAATACGAGCCATAGAAGACGTGTTTCCCGATGGTTCATTATAATCGGTTCTCAACTCGCGATCGCCAATGCGATTTACACTTTCATGGGCTTTTGTAGCACTACGAATGTCAACAAAATCTACAAAAGCAGCTCTTCCACCCTCCATACTCCGCCTTGGCAAGATTTTGACACTTTCCACTCTTCCATATCTGTTCAGAAAAAACATAAAATCATTGAATTGATGACGTATAGAGCTTCCGGAGTCTCAAGACAGCTGTCCCAAAACTAGCCAAACCAAAAATAACAACATTCGTTGTTCCAGTATCTAAGTTCTAACATATTCAATTACTTTTAGGTTTCTTGTTTTAAAAAGTCTACAAAGTAACAAACATAATTTCCGTTTTAGGAGCTAGTGTCTTGTAAAATGGTGAACTTTCGAAAGAAGTCTTACAGCCTTTTAAAAAACAACCAACCATTGAATAATTGTTTGGTTTCAAATTTATCAAACTTAATTACTACTGACCAAAACACGATGCATGTTGCTCAGTAATCCGTAATTGTCGCGCACAACAAAAAGTTAAAGGGAGAAAAAACACTCTGTTTCATCAACTTTTATAAAACGAACAAAAAACGCGCGCTCAAAAGAAACATGATCTACAACAGACGCGAAACAACAATTCATCACACATAGTGCCTGAAAACCAAGTCAATAATAAAATCTAATTTAAAAGTCTCAGTAGATTATGAAAACATATAAATACTGGATTCAAAATTTTAAAAAATCTCATAGAATAAAGCAAATTTTACTTGCCTTTCAAAGTGTTCCACAATTTTTTCATTTCGTATTGTCTCCGGCAAATTACCCACCCACAGATGGCGCGTTTCTCGCACCATCACTGAACCTATGTACCACTTAGTCACATAGAATCAGTTGTTCTTTAAAGTGTAAGTCGTATAGTAAATTTGTAAAAGAACGATAAACCCAATTTTCCAAAGTCGAAAACTTGTAACCCAAACCAAACCTGCACGCGCCCTAAGGAATCCTGGGAACATTTTGCTTAAAGTTCAATGTAAGAACAACTCTGATTGGCTTATAGCTGGCAAATGAGAAATCTTGAATTAGACGCTCCTAGCTAACCAATGAGATAGCGCGTAATAATAATGTCTGGTTCAAGAGCTCACCCACACAAAGCAAAACCTGGTTGAAAGTGTTGGGCAGCAGAAGTATCCATTTTATCCTTTGCAAGGTAAAGAGAACTTTATTTGATAGCTTTTACTTTGCTAATTAAAGTTATTCTATCAAAGAATTACAGATCTATATTTCAAGTTTCTGCTTGGTCAACATTTTATCTAAAAAACTTTGTTTCTTAAATTCACGGCGTAACATTTAATTTTTTTTTGCTGAGTTCAAAAAAAAGTTATTGCCTTAAGTCAAGATGAAGTTTTAAACCATTTTTTTTTAATATGTTATTTTAGGACGATATAATTCCCATTTACACGTTGAATCACAAATAGCTATTTTTCAAACTCGTATGTGTCCTGATCATATTGTTCACGGGAACAGCGTTAGGTAACAAATCAGTGATTCTGACGTCCAAAGACGGTACCGGCTGCTTAAAATTCCATGGCTTAAGAAAAGCTCAATAATTTAAGACAAAAGTGTTTTCTAATGCTTCATTTTAAGCAGCAGGGTCTTGCCTAGTAAGTTTAATTGCTTTGGAATGGATCGTGCAGCTTGACATGTTTCGCTTACTTTATTGAAATATTCTTGTTTGCTTTACTTTTTACCGACAGTGCCAGTGGACGATCAATACACACGATAAGGATTTTTTATACTACACAAAAAATAAAGAGAAAGTTTAATTTTCGTGAGGATTAAATAAATAGAAAATCGATGAGATTTTTATGCATAAATTGTATGATGAATAATTAGTACTCCCCAGTACGGAAAATTTATACACGATGCAACATTTAATAATTGCAACTTGCAATCATAAGCTATCAATTTCCCCTGGGGGGTACTCCCATATATTGACTGTATGGTATGTGCTGCTGTTCAGGGTATGGTTTTCAAACCATCCAATCTAGAACAGGGTATATAAATCACAAAAATGTTTCTCTAGAACACTAGCGTATAAAATTTTGCAATATTTACAAACTGTTTAGTACAGAATGCAACAATTCTTCCTAAATAAGAATTGGTTTTCGATTGTGTTTTGATGTACATGAATTTTTCCATAAATCACAGGCCTGATCTTTGTTTAAAACTCATTTGCTAATCAGTGCCGTTTCTTTATCATTTTCCTGGAGCAAACAGACCGCAAGATTATCTAAATTGTCCCATTTAGTTGCTTTTTGATGTAAACTGACTTGAAAGGATCTTGATTTGCTAGTTTAGAACTGGGTATCAAAATCAAGCCATTTCTAGTTTAGAACAGGATCAGGTTTGTGAAGGTCCAGTGGTACACCCCCACCCAAAATTATGGTGAGTACCCCCCAGGCAATTTCAATCTATAGCACCTGTGTATGTAGTCAAAAGATCTAGAAATGTATTTGTTATAAAATTCCAATCCTATTTTTTAGTAACCTTTATAAAAAAAGTTCCATGATCAAAATTTAAGGAACCAAATTTAAGTGGTTTTTAACAGTTTCCAAAAATTTCTGAAATCTCCAGGCCTGCCTTTAGTCAATCTATGAATTGATATGCAGGGATCAGAAGTCTGGCATATACTGTCATTGTGTTTGTCTCATTGGTGATTAGGAGTTACTCTTGATATTTATTTTAATTGTTTGTGGTATAAATTAATACTTCAATTTCTGTTTGGGAGATGCACTGCTATTCCTGGTATAATAATTATCATACCTTGAACAATTGAAGCTTGACACCAACTGAAATAAGGGTGCATTCACTAAATAAGAAAGAATAAAACTAATTAAGAAACAGTAAAACTGAAGGCCATTAAGGTGAAGATGAACGTTCATTTTAGAATTCCAGTTTAATTAATATGAAATAACTTAGTTATAATTACACTAGTTTGAAAAATAGTTTAAAAATTATTTAAGTTACCATTAGTTTTGAGTCAATTTTCAAAATTAAACCACAACGTTTACACTGCTTAAAACATTGGTCTCATCGGTTTAATCATGCTGTAAACAGGTTATGTTGGTGTGTTAAATCAGGGAGTGTTGTCATAGCAACAATCCCAGATTTCCTGGCTCTATATTCTGCAAGAGATGCTGGCGCATTGTGTTGGTTGGAGAAGTTTAATCAGTTCTAAAAGCATTCATTCACTCTTATCCCAGAGAATTGCCTGCTTCTCCCATGCAGCCAGAGGTGAATGATTTAGAAACCTTTGCTTTGCATAAATAGAGCGAATATTTATATTCAATATACAACCAGAATTCATGAGATAACAAATTGTCCATAAATCCCCAAAAACTACTAAATAGAAATTTGCAAAGTCAAACAAAGTTTTTGTAAGGACAGGACTTCTTTCATTATCTTTTGTTCCATTCCCAGTCTGATAGAATAAGGCCTGTTTTACTCTGCAAATTTGTATTTTTGAGGGTTTTGCATTTTTGAACACTTTATGTTTTCATCAATGAATTGTGAATGATGTAGTTGTTGTTTAAAATGGTTTTAGTTTTACACCGTAGAAAATTAATAAGAAGTGAAAAAAAACATTTCTGATGTTAGCTTTTACAGGGTTAACTGTGAATGCAGGTACTTTGGCAATACTGAAATATTGTATGTTTGTCAGTTAATGGAGCTATTCAGTTCTGTTAACTGTGTTTAGTATATTAATGCATTAATCATTTTTGTATTACATATTAACTACGTTTTTACAACTAAGAGTACAGTGTAATACTTTAATCAATATAGTACTACAGTCAAACCTCTATATAACAGCCCTGTATGAAGTGGTCATCCTTTGTATAACAGTCATTGTGTATAACAGTCATAGTGGTCACCCTAGGCCTGTGTATAATGGTCACTGAACAACTTCCCAAAAATCATCCCTAATATTTGTACTATTAAGTTGACTTGCATGTAGCGGTCACCTGTATACAGTATACCGGACATGGTCACCCTTAAGACTTCCTGAGTCCACATTTACCTGATGGTCATGCAGTTGGGTTATGATTCATGAATAAAAAAAACTTTAATAAAAAAGATAAAAATCTATAAAATGCTTTACGGTTTTCACACGGTTAAAATTAAAAAAAAAAAACTTTAATGTTTCGCCATATATAGGTTAAAGAAAAAAAAAAAAGAAAAATGAAAATTTATT
>ERZ1740055.672-NODE-672-length-10233-cov-6.997151_pt1 | contig 10233 bp, 2 predicted proteins | sample MGYA00581747_ERZ1740055 | MGnify/ENA primary metagenome ERZ1740055 (study PRJEB43018, sample SAMN04849739) | marine metagenome | isolation source: floating plastic debris | place: Pacific Ocean | collected 2008-08-28 | study: EMG produced TPA metagenomics assembly...
ACTAAAAGTAGCGAAAAACTGGCCTTAGGGTAGAGAGTGGCCTTAAACAATAGTACACCCCAATACGGAAATTTTACCTTAAAAAAAAAAAACGAAACAAAATGGACCACAAACAGACAGCACAAATGCAAACTGGTATATAAAAATTATTTAGATGTATTTTTACACAACCTTTGACTTAGGAAGACATAGTTGTTTCTCGACCTTTGGCGTAAGTATAGTTGCACCACAATTCGCATCGAGTTTAGGAGTGTGTGAAACTGTATGAGTTTGGCTTTGCTAATACGTTTCAATGCAGATTTACAATCTGACACTTTCAAAGGAAAACTAGCCTTTCAAGTTCCTACAACCTAGCTATTTCTCTGCTTTAGCCCGGCGCACTGATGCGAAATGGTGAACGTTGGGTGATCTCGCGCGGCACAATTCTGATCCAAGTTATTATATTTCTTAACACCTGAAAAAGTCTGAGCTTAATTACAGAATACCCCGCAACTGTCGGTAATCTATTCCTGCGCATTTGTCGTTTTTTCAAAATAAATGCGCCATTCAATCAAAAACAATAGTTGCGGTGTATTCTGTAGTCACTCCAAACTCTGGTTTGGCCAGCCGAAGTAGAGTGTGTTTTAAAAAACAAATCTATTTATAGACTTTTTTTTGATAATAATAAGAACCAGTATAATTTTGCTCAAGCACAATGTTCTTCTTTTTTTTAGCAATTTGAGGCTTAGAATGTTTTTATTTTGCTCTTATATGCTATATACGCCAAACTACATAATTTCAATACATTTAGTGACCCAGTACAAAATTTGAAGGAGATACGACAATATATGTATATTGTACAGCACAGTATTTGTTACAGTTGGAGTTTATTAGTATTAGAATAATTAGGTGCGATTGCTTGCTGCGTTTCACCATTTATAAAAGTTTTTATTTGCTTAACATTTTCATTTCATCCTCAGATTGTTCTTAATTTGTTCTTATTTTTCAGCCTCACTGGTCTTATTAAGTTTGTTTTTGTTAAAAAAGATGTAGTGTATATATTATACACGATGTGATATCTGTCTTTTTGTCTCCCAAAGCCTAGCAACAAACTTTAAATGAGATAAATAGTTTTCACACTGCATTATAAGGCAAAGAGAAAGTTTGTGCATACGTGAGGAACTATCCGTATGAGCAGGCCAGGCCGTTACGCAAGGTGGCGCAGGAAGTAGTTTATATTTTAAAACGTTCAGTTATGTCATGACCTCAGTTAAACAAAAATTAAACGTTTTAAAAACATCGGCTGTGTGTCTCCGCTTTTAATTTACCACCTTACTATCATTTGATGTTTTTGCTTTAAACACAAAGACCTTTACATTCAAAACTTAAAGAAACTAAAATTACTTTAAACATCATCTATTGTTTGTCTTTGAAATGATCCTGACGATGTGCTGTCTGTTTGTGGTCCATTTTTGTTGCATGTCACTCTTTGTTAATGGTTCCCCGCCAAACTTAAAAATGAAAGTTTTAAATTGCGTGATCATTCTAACTGAACTTACTGGCTCTCAATTTAATAATTTTATAAACCATTTTAACTTTCCAAAAGGACAAAATCACTTAGGGTCAATTGGTTCATACGTAAAGTGCCTAATTGCGTGATAGCATTCATGTCCGGCATGTTCTTGAAATGTGACGTCATTATGGACAAACTGTTTAGCGATTGTTCCGGAAACCGCAAGCTCAATCTCGCATCAGCTGGCCGAAGAAGAACGACTGTATCCCTCGACTGTTTCCGAGATAAGTTCGTAACAGTTCGTAAACGGAAGTAGTATTGAATGAGTTATTTGGTCTTCGTATTCAGAAACTTTTGAAACAGTTTTTGTTTTAAAAAAAAGCTTACCGTTCCCATATTTAGCAGTTCCTGTTTTATCCAATGCGGATTTTTTTTTTCAAATTTATAACGACGGCAAAATTGATAGGTTGCAAGTTAGGACATATTTTGATATTTGCGGCTGTGTCTAAAGAGATTATAAGATTAAAAAGCTTTATTTAGTTGGTCTATCATGACACGCCAGTTTCTTTGCTCTATGGCCGCCAGTCATTTTTTCCGTTTGCAAAAGACAAGTTATCTTGTTATCTCTTAATTAGCTGATGCAAACCGTCAAATGTTTTTTAAGTTGTGGCAGCCATGTAGGATTTTCAGTTCAAGACTTAGTTGAATGTTTTGAAAGCTTAAAAAATTTTCGCAAATAAAAGCTTATATATAGGAAATCAGGAAATATTTTGTGTTTGTAAGACAGCCTCATGAATTCTAATTGAATAATTCTTTAAGCTTTAATATGCTTTTTTAAAAAAAGTAAATACTCAAACTTGTCCCGTAGATAGTGTTTCTTCTATAGTAACGCGCAAAGGCAAGATTTGGGTTCAAGCTTTCTCATATTATAAGTAAAAAAAAATTTGAAATTGTTTGTTGAAATAAATCTCTTAAAAAAATTTTCTTGAGCCGTTAACTCTAGCGTCAAAAGAAAACAAAAGAATTTCTAACCTGTGTCTGTGACAAAGAATCGCCTTAGCCTGAGGCTTAGTACTTAGCTAGTGTCCAGAACTCTTTGAAACTCACGTCTGAAGGAAGAGTCCGATCTGCAGCTAAGCGAATAAAAAAATGATTTATGAAAAAATAGTGCTAACTTAAAATAATATCCGGTGGAAATCCGAAAGTGTTTAGCGATACTTTTTGCAAGGTGATGTAAGCATATAACTAAGACGAATTTTGTCCGTTTTTAAAAAACCATTGACGAGTATGTGAAATTTTCGGATAACCTGAATAAAAATCAGTGTTAGAAAGAGATCTAGAGATTAGCGTTCTGATTTGTCAGTTGCATCAGTTGGCAAGCTACCGTATTTTGCGAAACAAAACAAAGGGTATGGAATTGAGTGTGAGAATTATATTATGCAAAACAAGTACCGTGTTCAAGTAAAATAGTGAGAAGATGAAACAACAATGAGCGAGCCTCTAAGGGAAATTTATATTTTGCGAACGGAAATAAGTTTAAAAACAACCAACTCTGGAATTATATTTGAACTGGCTAGTAGTAGTTATAAAAAACAAGTGATTTGCCGTTTTTGATACTTAATTTAAACATTTTTTGTTAAAAGTTAGGGCAAGTTCCACGAAGTAAATCATAAAATTCATATAATAACATGGAAATAAGTGCATGAAATAATCTGTATACCTCGACTTTTCGTTAAAAAAGAGTTCTTTGCTTCTCATGATTATGTTGGTGTTTTAAAGTACTAATACTAATAGGACGTAGACAAACGAAAACCAGCTTGTCTTGGTATTGTGCCAAGAGAATCAAAACCTTGCTGTTTGTTCGACCTCACTCATGTCAGGGAAAACCCCTTTCAGTTGGCTGTGCTGACCCCAAAACAGCAAAACTTAATAGTTCTTTTTTTTTATTGTAACCGCGCTGGCATAGCTTTTCGACACAAAATGGGCCTGCCAAGATCCGACAGAGACACTATGAAATCACTGCTAATGCTGATCACGATCTTATTCGTTTTTGTAGAAATAACCAAAGGATTTCGTTGTGCCTTTGTCACGCTTGTTTGCGTGCCCAAGCGCTGAAGCAGAAAATTTTCCGTGTAATTTTGACTGAATTGGGAAATGTAAGAGGTAGCTAGCGGGATTGTGTTTAGTGAAACAATAGCACATAATTTCCCATTTGAAACACTTCATCCAAATTGTTACAATTTGAAAAAAAGTTTGCCCGCTTGTTTTCTCGAAACATTTAAGCCGTGAACTTCACTCAGCCATGTCGGTTTTTGTTTACCGTCCTGTTGATTCCAGTTTTGAGAATCACGAGTGATATACACAGGAATCAGATGTTTTTGAAACGCGCCAGCAGTTATGAGTCCATTCACCTGTTTGCCCTAGATTCCACCGCGAAACAACAATTAAAATTTGATTTTAGAACCAGTGATAACAGTTGAAAAGAATTCCAAAAAGCATTGCGTGGTGAAGCGATTTTAAATTTTCGTGTTGTGGTGATCTTCTAAATTTCATATTTGGCGCTTGTTAAAATTTTGTCACATGTAACTTTCACTCCCACGGCCGATTACTAAAAGCACATAAACTTCGTGCCAAAATTCTCTCAAAAAAATATTCACGAAACCGGAAATGTATGTGACCCACGTTGAAACAAGACGTGGCCTAGGAGGTCACGTGATCTCCAGTGCGCAGGCGTAATGACCTCATTCAGTTGGCGTGCGGATATAAATAACCTTTTAGCAAATAAATTTCATGATAAAAACAAAGAGTATTCAGTCAAGAAGGAGAAAGGACTTTCAATTGAAAGAAAGTTACGACCGTTGTGTTCACTGTTTCAACGACTGAAAAGAAGAGCTTGGAAATTACATCCTAACTCGTTCTGGCAAAAGTAGGAGTGTTTTAAAAGAATTTTGCTGATATTTTCGCCTTTCCTATCTTTGAGATTACGTCAGTTTTTCTCTATCACGTTCGACTTGGATTCAGAGAATAAGCTATTGTTGGGCATTTGAAAGCGTTCTCTCGAAAACCATTCGAAAAACCTCACGACTTCGTTACAACAGCCTTAACGACTTTGCTATATGATCATTTTAAATTAGTTGCCACGGGCCAATTTTAAACATTTTTTTTGGTGGGTACGCGATTTAGATAATTCACATTGGAGCGCGTGGAGGGCCCGCGTACGAGAAGATCGGCTCGTCTCAACCGTCGTCTAACAGCAGCCATCTCTTACGAGAGTACCATGGGATCTAGAATTTCGGCAGTAAAACGTAACGACCACAATGATAACAGACAAAGCGGTCTATTTAAGACTCATATACCAATTCGTGAAGATGAGGATCGCGCGCGAGACTTGGCCAGACCTGAAAAGATTGACAATCTTCTCGATCGACCAGCGCTACCGGAAGCGACGCAATTGGAACACGCTTGGAACCCAAATGATCGGTCAGTGAACATTTTTGTCAAAGAGGACGACCCATTTACATTTCACCGTCATCCAGTTGCTCAGAGTACTGATTGTATAAGGACTAAAAAAGGTTACAATCGAGGCTTTCATATGTGGGAAATACAATGGTCAACGAGACAACGTGGAACTCATGCAGTTGTTGGGGTGGCCACTTCGAAGGCAGCATTACATTGTACGGGGTACCATTCTCTTGTTGGTATCAACGAAGAGGGATGGGGCTGGGATATTGTCAGGAACCGTCTTTATCACAACGAAAAAGGAGTTTCTCAGCTCAAATACCCAGTTTCGGGGAATGTAGAGCAAAACTTTGTAACTCCAGACAAGTTTCGCATATTACTCGATATGGATGAAGGAACGCTGGCCTTTGAAACGTGTGAAGGGAAATATCTTGGAGTCGCATTTAGAGGCCTCAAAGGGAAAACTCTTTGCCCTATTGTCTCAGCCGTTTGGGGACATTGCGAGATCACCATGCACTATTTAGGAGGCCTTGACCGTAAGTGACTTCAGTGTGATTTTTGTCCGTGTGGTGATTTTTACCGCTAGTTTTAAGTCACTTCCGCTTCTCACAACTGTTTACATCACAAGTAGGCAAACTGTTTTCTTACTCTTAATGTTTAGTTTTCGTGATCTTGTGAATATATCTAAGTTTGGCTTGCGATTGTATTTCATTTAAATTTTATCTATGAATAACTTTTTATTGAGATGTGTTTGAAACTAACGATTTTATGAAAGTTTTTGTTGCGTTTTTGGTTTCCTGTACGTCACAAGCAATACTCACAAGGGAGTTCTTTTGTTATGTGTTTGATCTTTTGATTCCTGTCCACAGAGTCTCCGAAAAAATATATCTTGAAGGCCACTTATCAATACAATTTTCTTAAGCACATAATATTTAGCAGGTTGGAAATTGTGGAACAGTGAAATCATACTCGTTTATTACACAAAGGAAGGTGGGATGATTGCTTGTAAAGAAAGGAATCTGTTGCTTTTATTTCGCAAAAAACTGTTCTTAGTTTGGAAACGAATAACGGAAACGACAAATATCTTTAAGCTGAAAGCATCGGTTGTTTTAGGGCGCGATGGCTACATATATTTCCTTTGTTAGTATCAATCAATGGAATTGAATAATTCATAATTTTATTGTTTCTGTTTTTAGTTTACATTTTATTATATTTGAACCCGAAGAACCATTGCAAATATCTAGCAAGTGTTTTACACTATTTTCTGGATATTTTCTGGCGTCTAATTATGACTGGCGAACCATTTATTCACCCGCTGACTTTTTTATTTTATTCCAGCAACAAACACAGCTGCCTTAAGTTTAACTGCTTTAGGTCGTCGCGCTTTCAAACAAAGACCATCTTTTTCGCGCGTGCCGCCTGCTAAAATCTTCCCACCTGTTGCTTGTGGACATGTAAGACTTAGAAATGCTAAGTTACTAGACGCTTTAGTCACCGAACAAAAGATGACAGTTTGAATACAGCAAAACAACGCAACAAATTTTTAAGAAACAAAAGGCTCTGATAATGCTTGCAATATCTTTAATTATCAACTAACGATATATCGTTCCACCTTTGAAACTGAAAGACTCAGAGAAAGAATTTTACGCATAAATAGAGCTGAAATTTTTTATGGTTTCTTTCAAACTTTTCTAAGAATTATACTAGTTCAGGTAACTACAAGTAATGGACCAATTTTGCTTTATAAAAAAAATTATGTTCAATACTAATAAGTCTAAGTGAAATATTTTGATCAGATGGTCAACAGAGAAAGCTAGCATGAATATTCAATATCTTTGTATGAACCAACAATAAGGAAAGTGAAAATTACCTGATAAATTTACAAAAACTTAGATAAAAAATGAAACAGAACTTTATGTCCATATATATTTAAAACCAGCAGACAAAGAATTTGATTCGGTGTAAAAAGCAGCTCTCACTCGTAGTTGAATAAAGTTTAATGTCAAAACTCAAAAGAACAAAACATTACCTAAATATAGTTACCACAAAAAAACAGGACGAATTTGGTCTAATTTCTGTCATTTTTATTTTAAGATCTTATATATACACATACATTCATGTTTTATTTAGTCAGCGCAAATATATATATATATATATAATTTCTTTTTTAAAACTTTAATTTTATGTGCAGGATTGAATATCAATTTATTCTTGAACGTTGCCTGTGTGCTTTTGCTAATTAAACCATTTGAGTTTTGTGTTTGTCAGGAGTAACTTTCAATTTCTTTACCTGAATCAAGAAAATGAAATTTGAAGTTATTTGTTGTTATATTATAAGTTATTATATAGCTCTTGAATTCTTTAGTTATTCTTTACTAATTTTAGGTCAATTTCAACTGAATTTTAGGTCTATTTCTTAATTGTTTGTTCCTTACTTGTGGTTTAGTTGTACTGGCAACTAAATTAAAAATTATTAGAAGAAGAATTTAGTGTTACTTCTCTAAATGGTCATAGTATTGTTTAATAAAGTAACCTAATATGGCACAAACTTTGAGGTATTTATAATAGGTTAAAATGTTTATTTTTATCAAGTAACTGTTTTAAAAACGTTATAAATTTTTAACACTGACAGAAATTTTCACTTAATTAAAAAAATGTTTATATAGCTACTGCTAATGCCTAACTTCAATGTGTTTGTACTACTAAAGGCATAAAAATGTTTAGATATTGATATATTAACTGAGCCTGGTTCTTTTAATTATAATATTTGAACATTTAAAGACTTTTTTGGGAAATAACCTCAATGCTAAGGACAAGCAAGTTGTTTTCTTGCAAGCTGTCTTGATAGGAAGTCAGTTAATTCAAGCAAAAAAACAATTTTATTATTAACTGATATAATAGTTTATAAACATGAATTAAAGGATGTTTTAGAAGTATGTAAAAATATATGTAATTAACAAACTGTGTGATCATTCATATTTTAAGTTGGCAAAAGAATAGCAAGTAACTTATTCATTGCTTATAAATAAACCTTTGTTCCTTTTTCTAATTTTGCATGTTATAAACCACATTTAACTATTGCTCATATTGTTAATTTCATATAGATGAAATTGCAATTGGGTATTTCTGATCTTCGAAATGCTAAATTTTCTTTCAGATCATGATTTCATGAATTTCTATTGCAAAATTCTAACTGTATTTTGTGCAATAACAAATATAGTATTAGTAAATATTTTGGAAGTTGAACAATCGTAATTTTTTTCCTTTTTTAGCTGAACCACAACCCCTTTCTGATCTGTGTCGTCGAGTTGTTAGAAAATCCATTGGTAAAGAAAAAGTAACAAAATCTACCATTGAAAAACTACCTGTTCCACATACTATGAAGCGATACCTTCTATATCAGCAGTGAGAGTAAGAGCCAGAGTTGTAGTGTTTGAATCTGGTGTGAGGCATTAATGAGAACCTGACCAAGTTGCCCAACCCTCTGAAGACATGATTCAACCAAGCATTAACTGAAAATGCTGTGTACTTACGGGAGGAAACATGAACCTGCATTCAAAATTCACTCACAATGTACTTGAGGAAGATCAGTTCTGATACAAGATCGTTTTGGTGTTGGGCATTTGGACCAATATTCCCCTGTTACAAGTGACTGGAAGTGCCAAGCTATTCTACTTTTCCTCTGATTCATCAGAGTAGTTAAGGTTTTTGTTCTGTTATAGCCATTCAAAGGTTTGTCACATAAACTTGCTTGAGTGGCAAACCATAGTGTAGAATTATTATTTTGAGTCATATTTGCAAATACCAAGTCCATCATGTTTTTCAGAATATTTTTGAATATTTTTAGTTTAATTTTCTTATTTATTTGTTCTTATTCTTGTGATGTTTAGTAAAGAGAGGTAAAATTAATGTGCTTAACTAAGGCATTATAAAATAATAGCAAAGTCTCATTTTGAGTTATGTTCGGTGGAATATTATAATGTTTACCTTCACACCAAACAATTTGCAGGCTAAGCATGCAATCCTAGTGTTTGTTTTGGGATTTAATATCCCCCCGTCCTTGCTAATTTATAAATACTTGTATTACAAACTGAAAAACAATTTAAACAAAAGCCTGTTCTATTTTAACTTACTGACTGCCTTCTATTTTGGTATTATAAATAGACCACTAACTGCATGTTATGTTAGTGTGACCCCAAAACACTGAAATCAGTTTTAAAGTTAAAAGTGCATAAAGAACAGTTAATATTGATGGATGATATTTGCAGAGAGGCTATAAATTTACTGATATTCAGTGAGATTAGTTTTATTATTAATTATTCATTTTAGGAACAATTAAAGGAATTCAAGCGGCCCAAATATTGTTGTAATGTACATCCAACATGTGGAGTGAAATTCTCATGGTACATAAAAATAATGGGCTGAGAAAACAAACTATTTGATGAAGAGGTTCTATTTAAGAAATTGCCATTTATTTGACTCAAAGAAATTAGATTTTCTTAAGTGTTTTAACTTATCAGTAAAAGTTCTAGATTGAAGCAAGTTAGTCAGTGTGATAGAGCTCATGGATGTAATAAGATGTATTTTTTTTCATAAAAGCTACAAGGTTATTTTATGATTAGTATATTTTAGTATTTATTGATTGACGTGATATCAAAATCAAAACTAGCTACATAATATATCTTGAACATTAAATAGCAGCTAATATAGCCCCATAAAGATATTATATAGTTGTATAGACTTAATATACTATACTTTGCCCCTTATCCTCCCCCCATAGGAAAAAAACGTCAGTTAGATGAGCTGTAAAGTTTTGTTTCAAATATTTACACAATTTCTCATCTCTTGCTACGTACTTTTTTTAATTAAGATAAGTACAAACGACTGTCAGAGAACTTTAAATCCTAAAATTGATACAGTGGGGATTTTTTACAACTCACATCAATTCCCAATACCTTTTTAATGTCTTTTAGTGTATTTAAAATTCTAAAAAAGCATTCTTAACAATTCACGCATAATGCCGAGTGGGAGCTAAGTAAATTATTTAAGATAAACAAAGTATTATATTCTCGTATCAGATCGTAAAGTTTAGAAGCTTTTAAATATGCCTTTCATATTTATTCAGAGAAAAATATAATTTTTCTAGCTTTGCATTTTAAAATTGTGTCTTGTTTTTCTCTATTCCGCACAAGCTGTAGTTTGTATTGAAATAATTTTATTTCCTGTTATCGTGTTCCATATTTCAACAAGTTTTCAATCACCCGTTCAGTTTGGATCAATAT
>ERZ1740055.673-NODE-673-length-10230-cov-7.562654_pt1 | contig 10230 bp, 2 predicted proteins | sample MGYA00581747_ERZ1740055 | MGnify/ENA primary metagenome ERZ1740055 (study PRJEB43018, sample SAMN04849739) | marine metagenome | isolation source: floating plastic debris | place: Pacific Ocean | collected 2008-08-28 | study: EMG produced TPA metagenomics assembly...
TATATATATATATATATATATATATATATATATATATATATTATCATTATTATTACTATTAAATGTTAAATGTATAAAAATTGTATATAATATAACTTTTTTCCCCGCAAGCATTACGCTATCTTCTATAAAATTTAATCTTACAGTATTGCTTGTTTACTGAAAGGCTATATACAGCTAGGTAGCGAAAACTGGTATCTGAACAAACATGCTACTGAAAATAAATAGCAAAACAGTAAAGAACAGTTACTGTTCATCTAAAAGACGCCTAAACTATGCGCAATTTGGCAGTTGTTTTTTTAATGGCTCTACAGGAAAAAAGCTCACCACTTTTTTAGTTGTTTACCTGAGGTCGTTTTTAGAAATGTTCATACTGAATATGTGTATTACTTTGGTTACTTGTCCATTTTTAAATCAAGCGGTTCTTTATCATTCTATACACACATACTTCACTTGTTTCAAATTTTGATGATTTAATTTTATTTTGGTTGCTTGTTGCCAATTTAATGTGGCTATTCAAATTTTTTGTTTTGATTTTTTATAAAGTTGTTAAAATGATAAAATGTTTCTACAATCAGGTGATTTACATAGCCTAGATAAGTTGTTTTTTTAATGTATACCGGTTCCTAAAAAAAACAATAATTAAGGGTTAGTTATGGGATGTGAGTGGTTTGTTACACCCATGCGCTGGCGATACAATGAACGAGAAATTTGAATAATGCACGATGCGAAGCGAAGAGACGCTGAGTGCATTAAGAACGATTTCGAGTTCATTGTGTAGACCAGAAACTGAAAGTAACTAAGCCTTTTAATACGCATTGAAGCAAGAGTTTAAACAGACAAGATCCTTTAGATTAGATAAGTAAATAATTAAAATGGCGTAAGTTCAAATAGAATTAATAAGAAATCACAAAAAACTGTACATAAAGAAAGATGAAAAAAATTAAAATTTTTATTAGCAAGTAGCGAGAAGATAATTTTCAGGAGCAAGAAGCGAAGCGTTCAGTGAAAAATACCATAAAAAAAATAGTGAGCCTGATTGATAGCAGCCATGACAAAAGCGCAATGCTTGTGGGATATCGCTATAAAACTATAGCCACATCCCACAAGCATTGCGGTTTTACATTACATTACATTACTGTTTGCTGGCTATGCAACGCTGATGAGGCCTAGAAATCTCATAACAGCTGCTAATAAGATCTAGCAAAGGCAGCTAGCCCGCTCAGGGGTAAGCCCTGCCGTTCTACTACACGAAAACAATTGTTCATGGCTGCTAGCAATCAGGCTCATTATTTTTATGGTAGCTTAAAGAGGTAAAGCCCGCTACCAACGTGGCTATAGTGCCCAAATCAGTGGCTTCAAGTTGGCTATAATAGCACGTTTGTGCTATCTATACTTGACTCCTAGAAGCCTGACTTTATCTGCATCTTTTAGGGAGCAAAGTTTAAAAATAAAGCTTCCAGCAAATTTAGAAATTATCATGAATCTAAATTCTTTGCCCTTAAAATATCTTCAACCAGACTAGCAATTGAGGCACCATCTAACAAGCTATTGAAGAACACGTGCTCAATCACGGCACAATCTAGTCCTCCTAGGCTAGTTAATTTGACCAACAGCTGGCCAAATCTGCTTGGGTTTTGTTTGTAGTGGGTTCTGGTGTATTCTTCTAATGCATTTTGGGTCTTATTTTGCACGGCCTGGACTTGGACAGTATCTCCAATATGTTCGCTGTCTAGAGAGAGAGAAAAAAATAGAAAGAAATTGTTGATAATAGTAATCAAAGACTAGTAAGGTGCATTCGAGTACATACCCAAACTTTGCCTTTGAGTCGAACACCTTGGTTGTTGTGATAAATATATCGTCTCAAACTTCTACGCAACAACAAAAAAATATCAAACAATAGAAACAGCCGAACAGAACACGTACGTCAACATTATTTAGCAATGCACCACGGTTGCATAAAAAAGAACGCAATCAAGATGGAGTTGCTGTCAGAGAACTCTATTCCTAGCTTGGCACTCTCCTCGTTACTGACTTAACAACAACAGATTGAAAATAACTTAAAGGAAAAAATAGATAAATTTAACACGAATAATTAGAAATATGGTAGAAGTAGTTATTACTTTTTCAACAGCTTCTCCAGATTCAAATTAGTTAATAAATATATATGTTTCAATAAACTTATGAGCGAGTGAACAAAGAGAAATCAAAATTTAACTCGAAACTTGAGAAAGCTTATGAAGCGAACGATGTTATAAGTCTATACATGCACTTTCTACGGAGACATCGGAGATGAGTTGCAAAAATGGCCGAAGTACTGTGCTATACATTTCCCGTTATATAGCAAGAATATCAAGGGAAACTATGTTGGCATTATCAATCCTGTTAAAAACTGGGACACACACGGTAATGAAGCAAAAAGTCCACATTAAAACACCCGAAGTCCCATTATATCAGTTAGTATTATGTTATGGATTGGTCGGCGTAGTTTGCAAAATCTCTGCCATCCAGCCACACGGTCCCGGGTTCGATTTCCAGCTCACTCAGCTTTCCTTCTTTCCGAGGTCGGTAAATGAGTTCCAGCGTTTGCTGGGGGTTAACCTGCAATGGATTGGTGGACTCTTATCCGCTTAACTAAAATTATTCTGAAAAGATTTTAACTTTAGCTTATAATAAAAGAGCCATATGGTAGGTGATGGGTAGACCACAGAAGGAACTCAAATAAAATGGTTTGATTAATTTTTTTGAATCACTTTGGTTTAATTTCAAACAAACTTTAAACCATTTACAGTTTAACTGAATGACAACCGAGCAAGAATTATTAACAATCATTCTTTTCTATGTAATCGACTTTGTTGTCAGTTGTTTTCATGGCAGCGGAATATGGTACCTCCTTTTTTCCCTCAGGCCTTCTTTAATGATAAAAATTAAATCACCACAAAACTGATAAAGATCTTTAAAGGACGCCGTGCAGAAAAGATTGGAACAAAAAATAAACAGTTTCAAAAGAAAGATAAAAAAAATTAAAAAAAAAACACTTCTTATATTTTGTTATTTTCTGACCAGTTGCCTTTAAGGACGTTTTTATGGAAAAACTTTGTGGATTTTCACGTTTAGATGCATAAGCGCCGTAAGTATTAACAAATCTAAAATAAATTAACATCGTTGAATAATTTACTTTGGAAATGAAAAGTACTATATTTTTCTGGTTATGACAGCATGACTACTAAACATTTTTATCAATTGGTCTTTTTTCTAAACCAAGTCAAAATAGTTTGACTTATATAGTTTTATATTTTGTTTTAGGGTTGTTAAATTCTTTTCGGTATATATATATATATTATTTCTTATTAGTTTAACTCATTTGTGTTTTTTCTGATTTTTTGTCCAGTTTTTATTAAAACACGGAGATTGATTTTGTGAAACAGAAGTCAGATCGAACGCTGTTGTACTTGTTACATAATAATATTGTTGCTTTATTCGAAAAGGCGCTAATGAAAATCATATTTTTGTAACACTGTTTAAAATTTTTTAACAATTTTAGTCCTTGTACGAAAAGCTGGCAAGCTATCTTTATTTACTTTGTTGTAGCAAGAGCAGTACCAAGGCGCTGAAAAACAATTTTAAAAATGGTTTGACTCCTGTTCAAAAATCTTTTTTTAAAAAATTGTTGGTACTTTCGATAAACAAATACAACGCCGGATTTGTGTCATATATCAAGTCATTTCCTCCTTCCCTGCAAATGTGAACAACTTTTTACCTTACCCCTGCGTTATGAAATGAAAACCATTTAAATTGCTATTAAAAAAGATCAACCAGTAATTAAATTATAAAACTTAACTGAAAATTATCGCCCCTAGCTTTAGGCAAATAAATGTCATCGTCATTAAACTTTAAATGAAAACTTAAATCAAGTTTTTTATCTTGTGCCCTCATTTAATGATTTTATGATTCTCGCGCGCCAAGTTGTTTCTTTAAAAAAAGGTATCTGTGTAACATCGTTAAACGGCGGCGTTTCTAACTATAAAATATCGGAATCTGTTTCAAAGAGAATTTCCTTTCCTTTTTGGAAGATATAATTCAGCAAAACACAGAAAATTTAAGGAAGTTCGACTGTGGTTTTTTCCCCTGTGGTATAAACATACGCAACATTCAACTTGAACAGGAAACCGATGAGAAGTTAAAAAGGTGACTGCGGGAGTTCGCTTTTGAAGACAAAGATCCGCGCCAAATCACATCTAACAAACGTATTAAATCTTTTCCCCATGGTCTTTCTTTTTTAGTCGCTACTGCACGCTTTTCGTAAATAAGAAATAGTTCTTCTAACTAAAATGATTTTAGTTGCATCCCTACTACAAGCCAAGAAAGAAAAAAGGTCTTACCAGGATTGAAAAGAGCCAAGCTTTTCATGAGTGAAAACTCTGCATTCTGGAGTTGAAGTTGCACCAATGTGAAAACAATTTCATTCAACTTTCCAATGCTGTGAATCACACTTTCCATATGTTCTGGTGGTGTATTTTGAACAATGTCAGCAAACAGTGGTCCAACTGCAATTGGCATGGCCCATTGGACCCAGTTGATAACAAATATTTTATACCAGTTTTCTTGTAGAAGTATTACTTGATCAAGATGAGAAAGTTCAGTAAAATGCTTTATCCTCTTTGCCCAATGGGCAGTCATAAATAAAAGTCTTGCCGCCGTCTCTGTTATGCTTTCAGGTGTTGAGTTAGCTACGCCTCCGAAGTGAACTCGGCGTGTGCTTTTTTGATCGACAGTCGACCTTGCTTCTTCGCTTTGCAACAGTCGATACGGCTCGACCTCTTGAAGGTGATGAACAAAATCCGACAAAGAAGCGAAATCAGTTTCCTTTCTAATTTCTCCCTTAACTTGCGTTCTACGGTTACGGGCTCGGTTTCGTTCAAAATCCTGTGCTCTTGTTTGCTGAACGGCTATAGAGCGAGCGGAACAAACGAGTTGAGACAAGTAGTTAAAAATTTAACCACGTAAACTTAGTCCACTTTGAATATTACTTATTGTAACTAGATCTTGAAAACGTTTTATTTTATTTTTGCAAAAAACGTTATAAAGCGAGTTTAAATCTAGTCAACAATACGTTGTTAAATTATCCATTTTTGGAAGTTTGTATCTAATCCAAAGCACAAAATCACCGTATCAGACTGACGGTTATAATAAGAAATACTGAAATAGTATAACAACTATTTTACTACTGAAAACTTTTACCATAAACAACTGTTTAAAATATAAATTAAAGAGAACGTAAAAGTTTCCCCTTGGAAACACTGTTAAACTCAAAAATCGAAATTGAAAGCGAAAAGAAAAACAGCTTAAATTTGAAAAACATTCTTACAATATTATTTGGCGAGCTTATTTTTCCTCATAAACTGAATCGACATGGTTTACAAACCTAGGAATGATTTTCGTACCTTCACGTTTCATTCCAACCCGAAGACATTTTTTCATTCTGCAGTATTGGCAGCTATTTCTGTACCGCTTGTTAACTGGACAACAGCCTGCCACTCGGCAATTGTAGTAAAGTCGTTTCTTGATACTTCTTTTAAAGAACAGTTTACAACCTTCGCATGTATTCGCACCGTAATGTCTTCCTGTTGAGTGATCACCGCATACAGCACAAATTTCCATTCTAAATTTTGAACTGTTGAAAATTGACTGTGAAATACCAAATAGAACAGGCTGAAATTGTTTGACCTAGGTCTTTCATTAGTCCAGTTTTGTTCCTACACATGACTATTTGTGGCGATACTAAGGATATATATCTATTTATCTGAGTGTGATAAAAGTTGCTTATTATTCAATGTTATTGACATTGAAATAGCAGTTAGTTTATTTCAAGGCTTCTATTGAAAAATTTTTTATTGAATATTTATGAAAATATCGAAAACAATAGCTTAGTTGACAGAAGGAAACGACACTTGCTCACGGCCGAAAATTACGATTTAATATCGCTGATTTCCATTTCCACAAATTCTAAGAAAACAAAGAAACACCAATGTCACTGGGGTTTTTATTTAAAACGCAGAATCAAACTAGGGCTAATTTTTTTTTGGCAATGCCAAAATTTATTATAGGCTGTTTCCTTTGTTTTCAAGCAAAAAGTGGCTAATTCGTACCCCATGGAGATGCGAAATATTTGTTCGTGAGAGCTTAAGTGAAGATAATGTAACGCAGATGGAGCATTCGCACGGAGTTCAAGAAAATGTAGCGATAAGAAAGGTTCTTCCGGTGTGATACGGCATTGGCGTAATTTGTTAGTGATGTCTCTAATCGGGGCTTTTATGTCTGGATACAAACCAGATATCGAGGGCTCAAAGGAAACTTTTTCATTGGATATGAAATGGCCTCGTTTCCTCTTCGCTCAAAGTAGCGATTCAATTCGATAAACTTTAAAGAAATTGATTAATTTATTCAAGTCCAAGCAAGGTAAAAAAGTAATGGATTAAATCGGAAATAAATTATCAAAATTGAAAGTTGTTTTATACATTGTATGATGTTGCTTTTATGTTTGTTTCGGAGCAGCAAGATGTTAAAATAGATTGTTTCTAAAACAGTTGATTAAAATAATGCTAGAAAAACTTGTTGAATTTCAACAACGCAGAAGTGTTTACATGAGTTTAGTCTCTCATTGTCTTTGTGAATGGCCAAGGTCTATCAAAAGAATAAAATGACTCGGTGTTTTCTGCAAAAGAAATTTCAAACTATCCCACCTTCTTCGGGCCTCAAGCCGGGAAAATCAATCTAGAAAACAACCGGCGGAAATATTCGTTTTGTTTTTATTTGATTTCACACTGTGTGCTTAATAAAAATCTCAAAGTAAAATGTCTTTTCCCATATTATTCTAATGCTTGTGTTCAAGATAACAATACATGTTGTGTGTTTAGCTCAAATGCTGAACTAAACTTTTCTTCTGTTTTGTTGTATTTCTATTAATTCACTTGGGGATAGGAAGCCATGCAGAAAATAATGATATCAGCATTTACCAAGCATTCTGAACACACGCCCGTGCTCAAATAGTATTACGTTTTAAGTATTCGTTCATTTTTCCTTATTCTCGGCCAATTAGAGTTTTTCGAACAAAAGCTGAACAAATCTTTTATTTTCTTGATGTATGTGTGGGATATCAAACCAAGTGGTTTATAAAATGACAATGCAATTTTAGTTTTCCTCGTCTACTTGAAAATACAAGAAGTGTACTTTTGTTGTGAAGTGTTTTTGTTTGAAAGGTCGTTTATTTTTATATAAAACATACAGCTTTGTGTGAAATAAGCAGCTGTGAAGTCGTTGTAAACTGACAAAGTAAAAAGGAAACAAAACCTTACAGGAAATGCAAACTATAAAACCGCCTAATAATAAAACTCGTTGCAAAGAGACACACTAAAAATGATCCTAAAATGTTAAACTTCCTCTCAGGGTTTTTACATTATACCAATTTAGTTTTGCTGCATGTGTTTACCTTTAAATATAAAGTATTAGTAAGATTTTCATTTGATACTTCACTTTTATAATCTGTATTTGATGGTTTCAGAATTTTCTTGTTCTAGTTAAATGTTATACCAGTTTTCCCTTAAATTATTTTCACAAAACACTGGTTCAAGTTAAGAATAATAAACAATAATTTTTGAAGCTTTTTTGAAAAAAGTAGCACTTTTGATGACTTAATAGAAAAAATATTGAGCCCGATTCAAGTACTATTATGGTAAAATTAGTAACATGAGTTTAAGTCTTTTATCATACAGTGTAAGAAATCTATATTTCATTGTCTTAAGTACTCTTCTGAACGGTCTTTCCGTCTTTCGAAAGTTAACCTGCGTCAACGAAAGACTTGAAATACGTTGCACAAAAATTGAAATTATGTCATACAGATCATATTTGACGTGATTTTAATACATTGTTCAAAGCTTTCGAAAACTCCGTAAAAATGGTAGGCAGGCAAAGCTCACACTTGTTTTTATTTCTCTGAAATCCTTTCACATTCTACCTTAATAATAAACAACAAATAAAACTAAAACATGTATATGATCAAATGTAAATTCCATAATGTGAAGTGACTAAAAACTAAAACAAATTATGAAAGAAAAATACATAATTAAAAGGAAACCATAGAAATATTACTTAAAAGTTTGGTACTTTTACAAACATCTTTACACTGTAGAATATAAAAATGATATATACCTCTTATACCTCTTAATTGGTCGTTGTTCCAGGGGCACTTTTCTGGACCGCCAGGATCGCATCGGACATCTTTCATAACTCTCATTAAAACGGCATTGTTTTCCCGACAATCAGCTCTGGAAAATAGATGGTCTGCATAGCTACAAAGCGTAAAGCTGCTAAAACAGCTTTAGGGTTTTTTACGACTTTTTTAAAATAGTATAAATTTACGATGTTGTGCTGTAATTTATATTAGCTTGTATTGTTTTTCTCAAATCTTTGTCTGCAAATACTTTGGAGATTTGCTTCTTTTGGCTTCATTTAAACTATTGTCTCGGTAATGCATTACTCGCTTTCTCTACTGTCTTCTGGTAACTGGCACAAATATATTCATTGCTAGGTTGCACGTTTCACCCCATTGTACGAACCCATTACATTGTGACACCGAAAGGGTTTTGTTAGTTCTATTGTCCCAAGGGACGTTTTCCTTTGTCTTCTTCTTAGAAGGCGGTGAACGAAGCGGCAATAATAATACGATAAAAGCCTTTTTTTGAAGAAAGGATGTGGGTTAACCAAGTACAGAGGTTTCCTGTACTTGCAGCGTATGTAGTAATGGTGACCAGTCCGAGCTCGCTTTGGTAATGTCGATGTTTATGTTGTATATAAATAGTTACTGTTCCTTTTTTGTTTTGTTTAGGTTGTTCAAACTTGATGATTGTTGTTTAAGCATCACCTACCTTGAGTTTCTGAGGTACAATTTTTGTTTACTCATTCTTAGTGATCCTGTTCTTTATATAGCATTTTAAAAACTTGCTTTTAGCTGCTTTTAGCCCAATTTTGTAAAAATTTTCCTCGTAAAAACAAAATGCTATAAATGTGTTATTACATTTTCAGCAAGCAACACATGCACAAAACATTATGTGTATTCAAAGATAAGTTTTTAATTTAATCTTTAAATGAAAGTTTCATAGATGAATTTTTACCTGCTGATAGCCTGTCAGGATGGAAACCTTTACTTACAGCACTAAAACAAATGTAAACAAAGTAGTTTGTAAAAATATAGAGGCATCGATATCAGGATTCATAACATAAAAATGTTAAAATCACAAAAAAAAATGTCAATTTAGATCATTGACTAAATATGAATTGAACTGCCAAACATCCTTTTTAAAAAACTAGCTAACTTTGAAAAGAAATCACAAACTACTTTTAAAAACTGCTTAAAACGTTCACTGATAAAACATTAAAAAATATATACAAGCTTTCGGCAATTAAAATTGCCTTCGTTAGGTAAAAATAAGTAAAATGACAATCAAGTGAAAGATAAGTAGTAAAATTAGCACAAAAGTGGATAAACTTAAGTGATTTGATGATGAAAATTACGACGTTTCGGTGTCCTCATGGCACAATCAACAAGTCAAGATATAATATTTAACAGATAACAAGAATATTAATGTTCAAGTTCAAGTTCAAAGTCCCTTGAGGTTAGGTGAAGAGTTTGGTTTTATCGATTCACTTTGACTATTTTTTAGACACGGTTTGGGCTCGCGAAAATGAAACATTTCGTATAGAAGACAATCAACTTTGCTGTTGCATTTCTTAAGAATGCGAAACATTTTAGAAGTTATTGTTCTTTATTGATGTTGACTTTGGCTGTGATTGAATATTGACTGATCCAGATCTCTTATGCTCATCGATTTGTTGGTAGAGATGTCGACGCGTGTAACCAACATAGCTGGCATCACACCGGCCACATTCAAGTTTGTAAACTACTGATTGTTCGTTGATCAACGCGGACTTGATTTCCTTATGCGTGAGATCTACTCCAATTTTTTGAGAAGTGAAGACTGTGGATAAGTCGATGTTTAACATCTTACCAAAATCTTTTAACTGTTTACGGAGTCAGCTGATTTCTGTTTCTTGAACGGTAAAAAGATTGATACTGATTGCAGATCAGGTATAGATTTGCGAGGAGGTGCTAATGTTAATTTAGATGTAACAAGAGGCTACCGGTAGCCTTCCCTCGGGCCGGGATTTTGACTC
>ERZ1740055.674-NODE-674-length-10229-cov-7.053666_pt1 | contig 10229 bp, 2 predicted proteins | sample MGYA00581747_ERZ1740055 | MGnify/ENA primary metagenome ERZ1740055 (study PRJEB43018, sample SAMN04849739) | marine metagenome | isolation source: floating plastic debris | place: Pacific Ocean | collected 2008-08-28 | study: EMG produced TPA metagenomics assembly...
CCATAGAGAAAATAATGCCTTGGGATCCCTGCAGTTACCTCATACATTACATTAGTTGTCCTTGTAGTGTAGTGGTTAACACGTCGGACTAGTAAACCGAAGGGCTTAAAAATTGTTTTCTCTTCATTTATTCTTAATTTATTTGCGGCAACTTCACAAAGTTGAAAAGGCTTTGGGTCTCATCACGGATTTCACTCCGGAGCTGACCTTGAATGCTAATCCAAAATTACCAGTTCCATCTCTTGATCATGCTGACAAGCCTCGAACTTTTGATTTATCCAGCCTTGAGATCTTTGCCACACCTACAGATTCCTTCAAGATGAAGTTCCGGGAAGTCTTCACGGATACGAAGTTGACTCATCACAGCGGCAAAGAATCTCATAGATGACTGAATTCACCAGATATGAACTATTGGCCTCAGCAACTGAACTTTGCAGTCTGGTGTGCGACGACTGGATGTGGGGTTAATTCAAGGATTCTGTTTGAGAATAAGATGAAAGATGGAATACATGATGTGACTGATGATGAGTTATACCTTTCGAAACAGGTTAGGTCCTATCTCTGGTTTCATGACTACTTTACCATCAGAAGAATCTTACATGAACTTGGAGGCATTCAAAACTCAGTTGCATTACCTGGTGATGATGCTTTTGATCAGAAAAATAATACTTATGACATCCCATCCTATAAAAGACTGTGCAATGAGTTTGGAATTTCTCCGAGTACAGATTTCCGATTTCATCATGGGATGAATCCTGGTTTGGGCAACGTCTATATCTACTACAGCAATTTAGGAGATGGTAAGACGGACACTTCTTATTCTGGAACTTACAAGCTCAGTGATGAAGGTGGATCTGCTTCTGATGGAAACTTGATTCAGTACATCACGAATCAATCTTCTAAAAGTCAGTATGAGCATTTTGTGGTTCCTTTATCTTATGGGTTGACAAAAGCTGGTCAAGCTAGAATCAATCATTCTATAGAAGCTTTCGTGTATTGCATTTTAGGAGCTCAGGTCAATGTTCGAAGTTCAATACTCGGAAGCTCTGGAAGTGCACAAGAAGTCAGACGTGAGTTCTTAGTGCTCATGGAAGATGCAGTCAAACAACCTGACATAAGTAAATCCGTCCAGAGATTTCAACTTGCTGTCCAAGAAAAACCCTCTCTGGAGATTTTTTCTCCGGAGGATTTTTCTCCGGAGGATTTTTTTCTGGAGGATTTTTCCAAGATCTTTTTTTTTTCGCCAGAATTTTTTGACCTTGACCTTGGGAATTTTTAACCTTGACCTTGAGAATTTTTGCATATTTAATTAAGTAAATTTAACGAGAAAATTTTAACGTGAATTTACGCTAAATTTAACGATGAGTCAGAATCGGTTAGCGTGAAACATTAACGAGGATTTACGCTTAATTTGATAGGACGTTGGCAGATTTTAGCGTGAAAAATTAACGAGGATTTACGCTTAATTTAACGTGGCCCAGAATCGGCAGTCCCCTTACTACTGAAAATCAGGAAGCAGATAACTTAACTCTTTGAAAACGATTAGTAGACACCTACTATTGTTATATGCGGGATCAAAAATTTTAATATTGTTATTTCCATACCATTTCTGTTAAAGAGGTTTGGATATCCTGGATAATAGTCAAGACGACTATACACTGCTGTGCACGCGCGTCACAAGACAACTTTTGCCGTCCTCTGCCTCCAGCCTTTCTGTTGCTTAAAGTCTCTATTAACGCAAGTTTCACGTTAATATTATTACTGTGGGAATTTTCTAAGCGCGTTGATTTTTACAACCTTAATTTTGTTGCCCGATCATTTTAACAATTTTGTCAAAATTAAATACAAAGTGTTTTGCCTGTTTGCGCTAGTTTTCTTGAAAAAAAAATTGTACCTTCAAAATTGCGAAAATCTTTTAAAATTGAAAATGTCCGGCTCTTCGGCGTTAATCACCTCGACGTTAGTATTCCTTTGCGTTAAATATAAATAAGTAAAATATAAATAAGTAAATTTAACATTTTAGCATCCCTTTTAAATTTCAAAGTTTTCAGTTATAATTCCAATTAACCATGCAAGACAATATCATTTCCTCAAGAGAAACTTTACAAAACAATCTCGGCAAATTTTTGTTTCCAATCCGCATTTGATGTAACAGAATACATGTACCGTGTTCAATAAACACTTTATGCCGATGTCTCACGAAAATTTATGGTCACGAGTAACTGCGCGCGTGCTAAATTTATGGCGGGAAAAATCATTTTCGGCGGGAAAGGTACGTCCCGCTTTTGCCACAGTATAAATAAATACACGCAAGAGACTGGTGCGCTGTCTTTCCCGAAAATATTTGACTTGTTAAATATTTACAATCTAGTTTTTCTTCACTTTTATTTTCTTTTCTTTTGGATGCGTCAAAGAACAATTTAAGGTATGAAAGTTGCTAATTTGAATTAGTTATAATAGCTTGTGCGTACCGAGCTGTCACTCACCAGTTATGGACTTTGAGACTCTGAGTTATGTAACTACTCATAACCCTTTTCTCTCCTTCAAATTGCAATGTGCAAAACATATTACATCTCTTTCAGAACTCGAAATAAAAAAGAAACCCCAAACAATAATCGAAATGAAAAACACCGAAACGGAAAATCTAGGCCTTGTTGAATTTCTAAACTCACAATTTCAGTTTTTTAATAAACAAAATTATATAGCTATCCCAAACCCTAATTTTTTATCCATAGATGTAATTTTTCTCTTTAGATAAATATTTAGCAGAGTGATGAGTAAACAGGATTACTTCTAATCTCTTACTTGTCACCAACGAGCAAATCTTAGTTTTTCGTGATGCTAAACGTAAAGCTAAATGAAAATATATAAATGAAAATATAATTACTTAATGAGAACTCCCCTAAAGGGGTTTTTCATTGTCATGTTAAAATCCCATTCCCCAGTTTAGAAAGAAGCTTAAAGAAGCTGTCATCTGAGGTATTGGCTTGTCGAAATCATCGTAATACTTCCTTTCTTTCTCTTCAACATACTGGACTTTTTACTTGTCATTGAGTAATACTGAGATTGACTGAATCTGACCTTTGAAATTAAAAGTCGCGTGGCTTCACCCACCTTAACTTAATTGGATATGACAAAATGATGTTCAGAAATGAAAAGGGCAGGCTAACTTTTGTGAGAAGGCAGAATTTCAAGTCTCAACGTTAAATACTTCAAAAATGACAGCGAATATAAAAAATATATATATGTTTCTAAGTAATGGTATTGGATAGCAAGACTTGCTCATCACCAGTCAAACAAATCTTCAGAAATTATCCTATTTTCTTTTGCTTGCCATTTTTTACATACTTGAGGTCAATGGCTGAAGCTTTGCCATTTTATTAATGTCAACCTGCTTTTTCCATTTTTGGATACCATTGTGTCATATAGCTGATTGATTTAAGGTAGCTGTGGTCAAGTGACCCCCACCTGCAAAGAGCTTTTTGATCTCCCGAAACATGATGCAAGAAACACTTGTTTGCCGGCATTTTTCAGACTGTCAATAAATTTCCGTATTTTTATTTTTTGATCATAAACATGTATACCGAAGTGGTTTGAGCGATATCCAATAACTGTGATCAATTTTTAAAAAGAAACTATATTTGTTTTATAGATACTTCTCGTGCAAAGTGAATTTTCAAAAAACAAGTTGAGTTTTTAAAATCTGCATTATAGCACAAAACTTTGGGTTTCAAAGTAATACTAACAGAGCTAAATAAAATTTGAGTGTAAAACTTTAGATATCAGTTTAACCAAGCAGTGATAAGTTTGAGTTGAATTGAGAAAAATACGCAATTTGTAATATCGGTACTTTAAAACGTTAAAAATACTGGGTGACAAATTGAGAAATAAAAATAGAAGCCAAGCTCTTAGAAAAAGCAATATAAAACTACTAGAGGGGCTGAGGAAAAACGTTTTATTGACGGACATTATATCGAGATGTATCCGCACGCTTCAAACCAACCGAAAAAATCGAATATTCGCACTTCAAATCTCGCCATCCACCGTACTATGATTAGTCTCCAACGGACAAACTCAAATTAAAGCAAATTCCTAACCTACTAGAACAAAGATATACAAACAGAAACCCAGATGGAGAAAGAACAAAGATATACAAACAGAAACCCAGATGGAGAAAACCTTAACAGAAGTTAAAGTTGAAAGTAGAAATGCAGAAACTCAAAACTCAAGGGGTGAAAATGTTGCCTTTCGTAACAGATATTCAATCCAGCAATACCAAATACTGCTTTTGAACTGGTATTTAATCGAAAACCAACCGTACTTAAATAAAATCCTTCTACAAAAAGTAATTATATTTATATGATGAAAGTGAAGCCGTGTAGGCCTTTGATCTTACTAGAACATTAGAAGGAACAATACAACACTACTGGCTCGTAATATCAGGGAAACCATGTGCCATATATGCATTCTTTGTATAACTTCCATTCATTACAAGAACAGTATTTAACATATGAGGCTCATATTATCAGGGACCGGGAAACCTTATTATATAATGAGTCATACATTTGTCTAAGACTTTCATTCATCACAGGGAACACTATTTTAAAATATCTGGTTCGTATTATCAGGGCAACCTTATTACGATTCATACATTCTTCGTAGAACAATATTTCTAAAACATATCTGGCTCACATCAATTATCAGGGAAACCTCATTTCACAAAACACTTTTTCACTTGCAAAAGAATCGTTAACTAGGTGCTACACAATCACAAATAACTCTAGAACAGTGGTGGCCTTTTCATTATCGTGAGTTTTGCGGGGTAGGTTAATAGTGGCTATTGGCCCGTTCACGTGATCATGACATAACTGGAGCCAATTCAAAACGTTTAGTACTGAAACGATAAGCTTGCAAAATACGATCCTATTGATTTTATCTTAAATTTGATAAAACGTTTTAACTTTCTGTGGTAGTTTTAAAAAAAGTGTACATCTCGATGCATTACTAAATGAATAAAATGTTTTCTGTTCGTTCTTTCCGACCTCGTCAAAGTTTACCTTTGTGGTTATGGTACCAGATGTTTAAAAATAAAAGTATAGAGTGCATTAATTAAATGGACTATTTGAGAGTTCAAATAAACTTGACACGAATTGAAATCTGTATCAGCTTAACGCACGCAAACTTTTGCCTTCTTTAAAATAAGAATATTTTCGTAAAAAACTGTCAATGTAAAATTTGTTAATTCCCAATTTTAAGTTCAAGAAGTCTGTATAAGGAAAATACTCCAATATTGATACAATGCTAAAGTTTCCTCGGCGGTTCTGAGATAAGTTGAGCAAACTAATGTACTCCATAAAAAAGTTATCATACATGATAATGATATCGCGCTGGCTCGAAAACGTTTGCAGCATCGGAATTGTTTCATTTTAAAAACACACCAGAATGTCATTCTGTTAAACTCAAAAGTATTTCTATATTATATCTTATTTATTTTTCTCTTTTTTTACGCTCCCTCTGTCCTTCTTTCTCTCTCTCTTTCTTTATCCTCTCTCCTATTCATCATTTTTAAAAATATAGTTACATGTCAAGAAAAAGAATAGTAGGCACTAAAAAAGCTAATACATAATGTTGTAACTACACATGGTTTTGTGCTGGGGAAAAAAAAATTACAAATGACATTAATATTTAATTGTTGTTCCCAAGAACGTATCTGGTTCCTCTCAGATTACTTCCCAGACATTTAGGTTTAAGAAATATAAAATGGTTTCCGTGTTTACATAACCTGATGTAAACACACGGGAGTTTGGGAGAACACGAGACAAAACGTAGAAAACCACGACTCGAAGCAAGTTTAATTACTATTACTGCTTTGGAGAATTATTGCGTGAGTTCGACGAACGGTTCCTATTAGTATTAAATCTCATTCAATGCTATAGCTTTTCGCGGCAAAATGTCGTTCAGTGACTTAGCCTCGCTTACACGTCCTACGTTGATCGATCAGGTTTTGACGCCTCGTGATCTTTGGTGCAAAGTCTTGTCATTTCTTTACGATCAACCAAGTACAGAAGACAGAGGTTTTTTTTTTCTCTATTGATACCCCAATCGATGTATTGTTTTTGTCAGTATTGGAAGAATTTCTCTAACAAGAATAAAACAGTTTGTTGCAATATGATGATGACCTTATTTATTCAATGATACTTCTGATTTACATCACATACTTTGTTCTCTGATTTGCTGGTTTGCCTAGATTAGCTACCCTACCTGCGGTACCAGCAACATTTCTAAGCTTTATTTGTAAATTTTGATTCAAAATAAATTGTTTGTGAATTGTGAGTTGTGAATCTGATTCTAGAAGCCCAAACAGGTCACGTGGTCTCTTCGTGCAACTCAAGGTGCTTATGCGCAAGAAATCAATCAAAGGTTTCGTTGTACTTTTTGTGCACTCTAATATTACGATTATTCATGACATAACATGAAAGACAGCACTCTTAAAAAAGAAAAATTAAAAAAAAGGTTCTTTACGAGGACAAATCGAACTTTCCGCGATTTACAATTGAGGGAACGCACTTACATAATCCAAGACTATTACTAGTTTTATAATAAGAAAAAAAAATTATGTTATCTTTTAATTTAATGTGAATAAATCTTAAAGTTATCTACATTCTTGCAGCATATTAAGAAAATTTGTACTTATTCTTTATTTTCCTTGTTGGACCTGCATGCCAATGATAGTTTCCTTTATTAATCTAACCAAATGTCTCATATTTGACCTTTGAAAGAACCTGCTCATTGATAAAACCTTATTATCTTTCAGAAAATACCCTTTCAGAGGATTTTTAACAGTTTTACTTTAATCTTGGTAGGATAATTTGTAAACTATGTTTGTGCCTAACACAATCTGGCCAAAGTTTTTTTACGGCGATTTGTTAGTAATATAGTTAAACTGCAAGACGCTTTATAGGATCAAAACCAAATGATATTATATATTACACCAAACCTTACTTTTTGTCCTGTAGTGCGTGTCCATAACTAATACTGCCCAAGATGGTTAACACAAATCCCAACTGCCAAAACGCAGAATATGTCATCTTCAAATGCGTTCACAGGTTCGTTTGTTGTAGTTAAAGTAATCTAAAAAGTAAAAGAATAAAGTTTTGTTATTGAATTTGCTTACACATTGAACCAAAACATTATCCAACCTAAAAAACAACACTAGTACTCATCAACACACCTGTCACACAAATACCTAGTCTCTGACGTTTCCGACTCTGCACTCTCTTAAAAGATTTGGTTTGGAGGAAAACTGAGCAAGTGCATTCTTCAAGATACTGATACTAGGTAGAATTCAAAGACTTGATTGACATATAAATATGGAATTCAAGTCTTTAGCCAAGTGTCTCGTTTCTGACCCATATTCCATGCACAGAAGCCTTTTATGATTAAAACGGAAGAAAGTATGGTTAAAACCATGAAAACTCCTTGAAAAATGATGGCTTTAGTTTGTTAGTTTTGCATAAATAGAAAAGCAAGAGTTAATTTAAGGTGCTGTCATGTTCATTGTCCAAATTCTCCCCCTGGGTTTAGAGCCAGCTGGTAAGGTAAGGTTTAGTTTTAGGTTGATGGGACGGGTAGGAAAGTGTGTTTCTCAGAAACAAGAAAGAATCTGATACAGCTGGTACTTTATCTGGGTTCTTGTCTGAAATAGCACGCTGGTTATGAACCCTGCTTACTGCCGCGGGTCAATCTACATATATATCCTTTGCTAAGTTAATAAGCTGTGTGCAGGTTGAAGAAATAATATGAAAATGACAGAAAGGTAAAAAGTTTCCTTTCATAAGAAAAACTCCTTAAGTCCTAAAAGGTATCAAAGCCATGACCCCCTGCTACTACAGACAATCGTGATAAGATGATGAGCTGATCCGCACTAAACAGTTCACTGCGCAAGTGCAAACGGCAAATTTCTTGCGACTAAGCATAACTCGAAAACAGAAAATTTTAGAAGCAGTTGACAAAATTTTTCCTTTTAGTTTATCACCGAGTAATTACTATATACCTATAACTGGCATGGATGTACCCACTGCTCCCAACAGCTGTGGCTTTAAAGCGCAATTCGTACTGCACCAATACCATAGAGATCACGGGATCGTATCATAAACGAAACAGTTGACTCTCTTTGAGCATTAAAATCACAGCCACATGTATTTATATTTGACTTAATGTGGTTTAAGATAACGTGGTGCAAATTTATTTGCTTCAAATAATGCGTTTTGAACGCCAACAACGTCACATACTCAATAACTTAACAAATTGTTTCAAACCGTAATGTATTTCTTGCTACTGATCAGGCCTTTTTAATCCCGCTGAATTTCCAATCTTTTTCATAACTTCTATATTGCAAATCGTGTTAAAAATTAATTTGTGTATTTTTACAGCAACCTCCTTTTCAGGTATCCGTTTTTCTAGTTCAACTTATGGCCGGCAACTCTTAAAGCCATTCCATATCTTGAATTTTAATTAGAAATTCCAGCGTAGTGCCAACACTTGACAATGCCGCACGCATCGATAGCTGTTCTCAGGCCAAACAATCAAATAAAATGACGAGTGATTTAATCAACTCTAAGACTGAAATGTTTTTTTAAAGCATCTCTCTACGCAGTACAAGTAGCTGTCGTTTAAAAAGTTTTAGCTCCTTGTCAGGACAACTTTTCGAAGGGATAAAGTCGGAACTTAGGCATCTTATCTCTACTTATGGGCGTAAAGATTTTATTCTAGAGTTGATATTTACGCGCACGTTTTAGTACCCACTTGCAGACGCATCTCGATTGTTTCTTTCTAAAAAACATATGTATTCAAGTCTAATATTACGAGTATATCAGTTTTCTATTACTGCCTTCATAGCAACTAAAGTTGAACTTCGGTAATAACTGGTAATTAAGCTAAGCTAACACAATATTTAAAAAATGTCTTAACAATGCAATATTTAGAAATGCACTAAATTTGGAAGGGAAATAAGGTGACATGAAATATGTTAAATATTTAGTCTATAATGAGGATTTGCAGGCAATCTGAAAATATTAAACCTTAAAAATAATCTATTTTTATTTCTTTGGTTAGCTAAGCTGGTTAAAGTTAATGCAACTACATATAATTAATTATTCATCGTACTATAAAAGTTTTAAAAAACTCTTCCCACTTATATCAGAGACACGCATCATGCCTTAAAATTTTTTAAAAACGAATTCCGTTTTCAATTCGAGACCAAGTTTTTATTTACGCTTGATACTGTCATTCCTAATGACGATGGTCTTCGTGCTCTCAAACGTGCTTTTAGTCGCCGCACTGTTTTAGAGCCTGCTACTGCCACTTTATTGCGCCTAGCATAACTTTTTTAAACAGATCAATGATGTAGCTAATGATGTAGCCAAATATTTTGGACGCTACATTGATAATTGTGTTGGTGCTACATCTTGCTGCAAACCTGACCTTGATGTTCTATTTCTTATGTTAATTCTTTTCACCCATCACTTGATTTTACTTGGGAAATCAGTGAAACTTCCGTCACTTTTCTTGACATCTCGATTAGTATCACTGCCAATTTGGCAATTATCTTAGCACCGGCATTCATTACCAACCAACTGATTCTCACTCATATTTATTGTATTCATCCTCACATCTCAAGCATACCCTCAATTCTATTCCCTTTTTACAGTTTCTTCGTTTAAGACGCCTTTGCAATGGTAACAATGATCTTTTAACAAATATATTGAGATGCGCTCTTTTTTCATTAACCGACAGTACCGCGGGCTTTTTCTTCTGATCTTATTACTGCACACACTCCCAAGACACGTGCCGCCAATGATCGCATTTCATAATATAACTTTTCACCCCGTCAATAACTCAATTAAACCCATTGTTAATTGCAATTTTAATTTACTTAATTCAGATTTTACCAAGTGCTTCTAATATTTTTAGTCAACGCCCACTTTTTTTTAAAGAAAGATCGCAATCTTCACAATTTTTTGATTAAAGGAACACTGCCTTCCAATAAAGAATGTGGCACTTTTCGTTGTCGTTTCACGTACCTCTGTTACGGGCCCAAGTCTACTCTTAACATCACTGATCATTTCAATAGCACAACATCTAATATTATTTATTGTATTCAGTGCTCTAATTGCAACAAGTTATATATCGGGGAAACTGGCCACCGTTTAGGTGATCGCATTAGAGAT
>ERZ1740055.675-NODE-675-length-10227-cov-8.191015_pt1 | contig 10227 bp, 6 predicted proteins | sample MGYA00581747_ERZ1740055 | MGnify/ENA primary metagenome ERZ1740055 (study PRJEB43018, sample SAMN04849739) | marine metagenome | isolation source: floating plastic debris | place: Pacific Ocean | collected 2008-08-28 | study: EMG produced TPA metagenomics assembly...
TACGAACTCATCGTAAATTTTATTGTGACCTGTGACCTGTAACCTGTGACCTGTACTTTAGCCCCGCCGAGTACAAAAACAATGTGACTGTATGAAATGCTAAATTCTCCCAAAAGTTATGGAGATAAGAGGGATAATCTAGTGAGAGTTGAGAAGTTCATCAAATGTCACTTACACTGTTTTTGCATTAGACCTTTCAATTTAAGACCTTTTTTAGGCCTTAAATCTACAAAAAGCAAAATAAAGACTTTTAATGACTTTTAATAACCTAAGGAAGCCATGGTTATAGATACCTTGACATCTGTTTTCTTCAGTTACATAGAACACTCAGAAATTCAATTTTCAAATGGTTTTAAATGTTTTCACTTATTGTAAAAATGCATGTCTTTTTTTTGAAAGTGATTCACATTGGTTCAAAGCAAACTTAGTTTAACTTGTTTTTGCATAGTATTTATAAAAACATACCGAATGGAATTTTTATCATGTGTGTTTTATTAGATGAACTGTTATTAAATGTCCTGTTGTTAGTGATTATCAGAGATATTATAAATTACAGCACCATTTTAAAACCTTTTACTTTTTATCAGGCAGGTGTGGTTGGTGCAGTTGGTAAGATCCCTGCCTTCAGCCACAAGGTCCCCGGTTCAATCCGAGATTTGAATACTTGGGTGACCTTTTTTTTTCACCTAAGCTAACTCAGCTTTCCATCATTCCAGGGCTGGTAACTGAATACCAGCATCTTCTGGGAGCTAACCTGCAATGGATTAGTGTCCCATCCAGGGAGAGTCAAAGACTCTCATTTGCTTAACACTACAGAAACAAGAGATAAGTGCCAGCTCCATGGGTCACCTGGCTTGTAACGGATTAGCTTTTCTTACTTTTTATATGCTGTCCTAATATTTTGGAAATGAAATTCATTCAACCTGCCATTTATATGTTTTCAGTACATTACCACAATAACAACAAGAATTCACTCACAAGCTTGTGTGACAGTTCCCTCAACTGTTGGACTACCAAACACGTTCTTCGCAGTACACTTATATTTTCCTTCCTTTCCCTTATCCATCGATTTTATAAGCAGGTTTCCTGATGGAAACACAGTGTAAGAACTATCGTTCTTCAAAGGGGTTGTATCTTCTTCCTTTCGCCACTCATAAACTGGGGGTGGTTTACCATCAGCACTGCATTCCAAATTTGATGACGCACCTTCTTTAACAATGTAAAGTTTATTTGCCTCAGTTGTGATTGTAGGTATGCTACCAACTGTGATGGAATGGTGAAATACAAGTTAGTGGGAGACCTGTTTTTAAAATTTGTTTGCTTCAGTTGTGATTGTATTGGTGGTATTCATATGGTTCTAGTTCAGCACACATGGTGGTCAGTTATACAAAAGAATCCCACTAGAATCTAGTTTGAATTTCATTATTTGAACTCCATCTGACATTGTGTTATATCCTTAATGGGACTTAGTGAAACCCAAGAATAGTATACACTACTAATATAATTTTTTAAATTGGAAGATGTATGGTACAATCATGTATAAAAACTGAAGTTATTAGAGCTTTGACAAAGATTATTTTTTAGTCCAATTAGAAAATACAATTATATCAAGGTATTCATACATGAATACCTCAATATTCTGTTCTTTTTAAAGTCTATAAACAGGCATGTACAAATTTCTGAAAACACTCTTCCTTCCCATTTAGAACCTTCCAGGCCAACAAGATCCACCCATAGCCAAACATTGCACACTTTAACACCTCAAAATGGCACACAACTACTTTTCAGTGCTCTTTCTTTAACAGGTCAGTCTGAATCTGGAACTTGCTTCCCCCTAACTCTGTGACACTAAATTGTCTTACAGTCATTTTAAAAGCCTTTTGTTGAAATACTATTAGTACTAACACTCCGCTACCAGCAAAACAAATGATGAGAACAATCAGTGAACATGGAAAACTATCTTCCCTAAGTGCAACGTCACAAGGTCTCTGAACAAACCAATGAACTGCTGTTGATTTTATATTAAATTCTCTTTTAAAGAACTTTTAAATTTCGGGCCCACAGTAATTGGCACAAGCTGTTGTGGTGACCTTGCCAAATTTTTACTTTATTTTATTTAGTTTTTTTTTTTTATAAATCAATGGCGAGGTTCAATAAATAAATAAATAAATAAATATATAACATTTAGAGATGGTAGATGAGACAATATCTATCATTGAAACATTAATACCTTCAGTTCCTGAAACCCTGGGATCCTCTCACCTAATTTTTTATCAGGTTGATTCATGTAATTGAGTTTGCAGTTCTATTAAAAATGCTTACTTATTTCTTTCTCTGAAGTTTGGAAATAAGAAGAAACAAACTGTTTTAAAAAAGATTGATAAGTCTGATCTGATCATTAGATAAACTGGATTCCAAACACTTTTCAGGCTTTTAAGACTCAAAAATGTGCACCCAAAATACAGAATATATGACACAGCTTTTAAAAACTATGCTCTGAATATAATTAAAACTTCTAAAAAAATACATTGTTTAGTTTCATTAGGAATTATATAAAGCTTTCATTATTTTTTTGCATGTGCTCCGGCCGCTATCAAATTAGTAAAACTTGAATCTCTGTTGCTCTGGAAAATGGCTACAGGTCAGAAACGTCAGCACCTTACATTGAGTTTTAACTACAAATTACACATTCCAACACACTGTATGAAAGGATAACCACTTACCAATCACATCCATCTGATAGGCTTCACTCTCCTTTGTGGTTCCTAGTTTGTTTGTGGCTTTGCACTTGTAAGAACCATCATCACCTTTAACTAGATTTTTAATCGTTAAAAACTTTCCATCAAGTATAATTCTTGTGCCATCAGCCACAACAACCTTACCATCTTTTGTCCATGAATAAATAGGAGTGGGAAAACTGTTGGAGCACTTGCACCTAAGAGAGATGTCTTGTCCTTGAACTGCCACAGCATTGGCCGTTAAGCGGGGAGTTTCACATAAATCTGGTTAAGCAAAAAAGTAAGTTTAAACTTCAGGTAAACTAAAAAATATAGTTCACCACTTGTTAAGCCAAGGATGGAACTGTGGTGTCTAAGATAATGTGCTAGTGAGAATATTGGCTTTGCTTGTGTTTTCTTTATAATATATTAACCCTAAACTTAAAATTTCTCATTCACGATTCTTTATTTTTTGTACCATATTTTTGACATTACATGTACACATAACATAAACAGATAATTCAACCAATCAATCCAATTTTGATCTGGGTTTATCCCCATAAACAGGGGTGGCCGGTTTTACCCCACTCTAACAGCAATCTATCCAACACTCTTGCTCTCCTTCTCCACTTAGGTCTTCTACGTCTCCTTTGGTCATCCTCTTGAAACTCCAATCCTTTTCTCAAAACATGCCCATCATCCCTCCTTAACACATGCCTTTACCATCTCACTCCATTCACCTTTGCCATCTGAATCACTGTTTCCTTCAATCCCAACATCTCCATTAATTAAAGAACAATAATATAAAAGGTATAATATGAAAGCTATGTGTATTTGTAAGATTTTAATAAATTACTATGACCAAGCAAATAGTACAGGTTATCAAGTCAGATAACTTACACTGGGAATTTGAAAAATCCTGTGTGATCAAGAGAAGTAGAAAAATAAAAGACAAAAGAACTTTCGATAGGAAGATTCAAAAATAACAACAAAAGATAACGAACAATACATAGTATAAAAAAAATCACAAACAATAAGTATACAAAAAAGGTTCTCAAACAAAACATCAACAAAACATGTGGATAAATTATCTAATAATTTTTGAGAAATTTTTCAATTGATTTGGATTTAAAATTTATTTTTGATTTTGTCTTAATTGATGGGTCAATGTCATTTCATGTAAGTGGACCTTGACATCAAAGTGAAAATTGTTCATAATTTGTTTTAAATCTAGGAAGACAAAAAAATTGTTTAGAAGCAAATCTTATGTTGTGACAGTGCCAGCTTTTAGCTTAAGTAAAAAAATTTATTGAAGGCACTGGGCAGAGCATTAATTGCATGAAATTCAAACATAATGAGAGCATTGTGAAGAGTAATTAGTTCAGTTAATTTTAAAAAACCAAGTTTTTTAAACAGAGGACTACTGTGTTTACAGAACTCTGACAAAGCCATGATACAAATTGCTTTTTTCTGAAGTAAACTAATTCAATTCGGTAGTATAGGTGTTTCCCAATGAAATGAAAATGTTATAAATGAGATATGGGTAAATAAGAGAGTAATATAATTGAATATTAAGTTCTTTAAAAGTAACATAACTATACAATTTATATAGGATACAGTGTCTATACTAGGTTGGATTTTCTTAGACATGTTTTAAAAATGAATTTCAAAACATAAATCCAGATAAAGACCAAGATATCTAATACTATCAACTAGTTTCAAGGGTACTTGATTGATTGATTCAGTTATGGCTAACAACGCCTGATTACAAAGTAGGGCTGATTTGAAGTTTGATAGCACAAATATGCCAGTTAAGAAACTCAAGCATTACAAAAATGTCATGAACTTTTTATCAACTGTATCTAAATGACTGAAATAATACACACTGTTATTAATGAACCTAGTAAAAGAAAAATTCCTTGAAAATATTGCTGAATAAAACAACGCTACTATTTAACACCTTTTGACTATGATTTGCCATTTAGTCTAAAACTGGATTATTCACAATTTTTGATATTTGCAGGGTTATTCGCCGAATTAAAAACCTTATAGATAATAAACTTTTGAGAGATCTGATGATAAAGTTAGAATACAAGAATGACGTTTTAACATTTCCCAAGCATCAGCAATGTTCTATTTAATTAATAACAATCACACAACACCTAATTTATAGCATACATTTATGCATGAAAAAAGTTGAAGTCTTGAAGAATAGTGAGAAGTTATAATATATATTATTCTGGTGCACAATAGACATCAGTCACAAATTGACCTGAAAAGGAATAACTTCACCAACAAAAAAAATATATCATTCTTTCATTTACAGCTTTCAAAAACAATACACAGATTTTTAGTGACAAATCATTTTTTATGTATTTCCACACATGTTTTACAAAACATACAAAAGTGTAATTAATCTATTTAGATTAAATAGTTTTGTGACAGTTAATGAGCTCTCGAATGCTCTGAGAAACTTTACATGAAGAGTTGTTAATTCAATTCCATCAGAAATCAATTATGGTTTAAGTGAACGAATGTTTTAGATTCTTATTCAATGTAGGAAGAATTACAGAAAGACATTTTGTATCTTCTTTGGGCATACACAATATAAACCACTACTGAAGCAAGAAAAGAACAAAATTTAAAAAAACAGCAATTCAAAAAAAAATAACAAATCTTACTGAGTTGTTTTAGTGATAATTATTAATATTATATTATTCTCCACTTCATATCAACAACAATTTAATGATTCTCAATTGGTTAAATAAGAGGTTTCATTGTAATATTACATTATTACATTAACAAACCAAGGAGCGGCCAATTCCTGGGCATAGACTTTTGTTCTGATAATACTTTATTCTGACAATCATGAAATAAAACTGCTTTAAAAATATTTTTGGTTTTAGCTTTATAGCTATCATGAATAAAACAAAAAATTAGAACCATTTCACAGCTAAAAAGTTATGTATTTCACAAAACATGTAATGTTCACACTAGAATATTTTTTATTTATAAAGTTTACATTAAAGATCTCCCAAGCAAATCAAAATTATAATTACATGATTTTAAAGCAAGATTATTCAAAAAGAAGAAAATTGTGAGATCCACAACAAAACAAACAAATGTCTTAAGGGAGCAAATTATCAAAAGAAACTTATCTTTTCTGTACTGTCTCTCAAACTTTGTTCAACCAGAATTTGATACATATTTTATGTTGATTGGTTTTATTAACAATAATAGACATGAAATACAACAATAATATAAAACATTTGAATAATAAGGGTAAGTTCAAATAAAAAAAAAACCTTCATGAATTTCTGTCTGAAGGTCAAAAATAAATTAAAACATGTTATATAGAATATTTTAATGATGATTTAAGCTCAAAAATCCAATTTGGTTAGATATAAATTAAGTCTTCAGGTCACATTTACATTGAACTGCAATGAAACTTTTGAACGGACAAAAAACTCAACTCAACTACTATACTGACTGAGAAAATTGAGTTTCCTTCAGAGAAAAACTTTAATTTAAACAATCCTCCTTGAGATTATCATTCAGTAAGTCTTCAGTAAGTGGGCTTCGATTGACTGTCGAGTTTCATTCATGAACATTGATTCATAAAGTACAAGTTCATCAGCTGAGACATATCACATCAAAATACGAAGCTATCAGACAATTTCAAAATGGCTTTCTTTTTAGTTCTGCGAAATTTAATATTAAAAACATGTCAAAAGTGATAATAACAGGAAACGGCAAGACTTTGCCTCGGGATGAAACACTTTTCCACGACTCTTATAAATGAGTTTTTTTTTTCAGTTCAAAAATGAAAAGATTTTCGGTTAAATTATGCGCCTGATTCGCAGACCGAAGCTGGAATGAACTGAAATAATTAAGACACAAAACTATTTAACGGTGAAAGTGAATTTAAATAACGGTTTTGTTTCATTTATGATGATGCAAATGTAATTTTAAAACCCAAGACTATTTAGAAATCAAACACGGCTAATATTGTAATAATTTAATTGCAAAAGTATCTAACACACAAACCAGCTGAACTGTTGATATCACATTTTTAAATTGCAATTCGTCTCAAAAGACAATACCGCATCGCTATTTCAACAAGAGAAGTTTTCCATTTGATAAAACAAGCTCTCAACAGAAGTTTGAATAAAGAAACGATTGACAGGAAAGGTCATAGTGTGTTGAAGTTATCGGAAAGATACCATACTTTTCCAATATTTTCCCCGAAATTTAGTATATTAGCTAAAATCCCAACTAGCACACTTCGCATGGATCTTTAGGCACAAAGAGCTGTAAATATATTTCATATTTCGGATAAACAAAAGAAGTTAAAAGAAGAGACCATTATTTACTTACGGACAACTGAAAGAGTCGCTTCTCTGCTAAACTTTGAAGTTTTATCCTTTTTCATTGCTTTGCATTGATATTTACCCCGGTCTCTCTTTCTATCGGCTTGGGGAATGTTTAAGACAACTCCTCCATCGGAACCAGCAAGAATTTTAAGTGAATCGCTTGTTGTTACCGCCACTCCATCGTGTAACCACGAATAAAGTATTGTTCCCCTATTGGCCTTTGCCGTACAGTTTAAATAGACTGATTTCCCCTGCCAAACTTCAGTATCTAGAGGCTCTACTGTGAAGATTAAGGCAGCTTTAACAAGAGTAAGTTCTGAAAAGAAATGAAAAAAAATCTCAGTTGTTAAAGCAAGACAAGCAACAGGTAATGATTAGAAGATGTCAACAGTGTTCGTTAAAAGCTTCAGCACTGCTTAGCACCGTCAAAAAACAAAATTCAATGCACTAAATTGATTTTCTATCTATGGTAGTATTCTTCTTATGCAGCGAGTTTCATTTTCTGCAATCAAAAGAACAACAACTATCTCTCTAGTATCAAACTTAACCTAAGATACACTACACACTAATACAGCTTTGGGTTTGGTTGTATATAGAGACATGCAAATTTGCCACCGCGAGTTTAGAAAAGAGTTCAATATCTATTTCCTTAAAAACAGACAACTTAAACGGAAACATGGCTAGTAGGTTACTATCCTAGTTCCCAAACTCATTTTTAAAGAAAATTACATTTAAAGCGTTGAAATAGGTCGCTTTATATATTAACACTTACCTAATATAAAAATACAAAAGACGCAGGACGCAACCCATAAAGTCCTAAATCTTTCGCCAAATAGCAAACTTAGTAGCATGCTGGTCAGAGACACAAGGAATACACAAAGATGAACAAATCTAGCTCAAAAGATGTTTTTTTTCGCCGCTGCCATTAACTTCACATAGCAAGACGAAGAACGAGAACTGATCCTTGCTAATCTATAGCGCACAGAATGGTGTCATGACAGGAGATCACGTGTTTGTCATTCTTCATTAACCCGGGTTGGAAGAACTCGTTTCCGGTTTAAGTTTTATCCAATCACAGTGTACGTTAAATCCCAGTTAGCCAATCATGGACGATTTTCTGTGGAAATCGGTTCCTTTCATATCCAAGTTTTGCAATTATTCCCAATGGTGCCGGCGTTAAAGAGGGACAATAATTTCTTTATGTTTTGGTTTTTGTTATGATAATCAATAACCTACTTAAGTTCACTCAATATACACGACTCAATCTTAATTTCATCGAGATAAAGGTGCTTATTCACACTTTTAGCTTGCGGCTTACGACTTGCGGTGTGACGCCAACATGGCTAAATGACAAGATATTTCATATCTGTTTATTCACAGTAGCGACAAGGTTTAAATTTCCCAAATGAAAGGGAGGGATTAGACTCGGGTTTCAATTTATTCTTCAGGGCATGGCAGATTTTAATTTTGCTCACCATATTATGATGGCAAAACCAATAGTAAGTGATTATGCGATTCAAGGCATTTCAACACAGTTTATGATGGCGAAAAATAACTGTTCAAACTGCGCTGTTCGCTCAAAGGCATATAAACCATTTGAAAAACGTTTTCTTCATTGATTGATTGAACGAAGATATATCCGAAACTTTAAATTCATCTATTCAACTCCTGTTGGTTAACAAGCTGTCATTTTGAAGAGTGAACTAAGGTATGAACGCGCTAAAACTTGTAATACAGATTTCTTAAAAATTTGATTTGTTTCATTATTGATGTACAATTTTACAAAATATTAGATCACTATCTTTTTAACCGCTGCAATCATATTTTAAAATGTTACAGTATAATTCTTTCAATCATGTTTCAATATTCAAGTTCTTCAACTTCGCTTTTATGATAATTAATCAATTAGGTTAACAATAACATTCTCTTGATGAAAATTTTAAGAAAACTAAATAAACTATTCATATAACCCTTAAACATATTTGTTCAAATGCAGAAATAAAGCGGAAGTCAACGAGATAACAATTTCCGGTGAGAGTGTTGTTTATTAAGCTCCCCACCCCATGCGGCAAGTGAGTGGGATGTGACCGCTGGCCGGTTCCTCCCACGTGTTCATTCAGTCGGTGTCACGTCTCAAGCATGCATAGAGAAAAATTAATAAAACTACAAACGAAGTTATATTTCATTATTATAGCTTTAGAGCAAGGTAAAGGTCCCTTTAGTCTTCAATTATCAATTTCGAAAATAAAATTTAAGCCCAGCGATACTATTTAGAGAAAGTAATATAATATTGATATGCGAGTGTCTGTATATTTAATAATAGTTGTATGTACCTTCATCGGAAGCCTGCTAATGCTCAGAGGCGTCTTAAAAAAGAAGGGGTATAACAATTGTTTGCATTGTTTGCTTGATTTGATTTAATTTTTCTATTTCTTTTATGTTTTAGCTCCGCGTTTCTTAAACCTGGGAAGGTGACAAAGACTATGCGCGCTGTTGGAATCTTCTGCTAGCATTTATCTTTAAGAAATCGAGTATGAAGTTATGTTTCTATTGTATGGATTATCATCGCGCTCCTTATAGAAGCTTGCGGAAGTAACAAAGTTAATCTTTACTTACCGTAACACCAAAACAATAATAAAACTTTATTAAAATCTTACTAAAAAATCCTATTATATTACATTCTTTAGATAAAAATTATTCTAAAATATAAAACAGGAGTTAAAATTTATTTAAAAAGGAATTTCTTTTATATTCCCGCAACAGTGATATTCAAACTACAGTCATCAATAGAGTCTCCTATTTTGTGAAAGGGTGTTCATGAACCCCTCACACATGCATGCACTGATCTCAGAATATCTCAAATGATAAGACAGTTCTAAGCCATGTGATGACTAAGTGGTACGGTTCACCGTCCTTCGGTACAATTTTCTCTGTGGGGGGAGACAGGGGGGGCGGGAGCCCGGGAGACAGGGGGACGGGAGGGTTACGGGAGACGGGAGGGTAGAGGGCGGGAAGCGGGAGATCCCGTTCATAAAGCGTTGTAAAAAATGTAATTAACAAGAACCCTCAAAGTTATTTGACTTGTTGGGTTTGCTTATGGCATCTAAATGGACAAACTGCACGTCTAAACAAACATT
>ERZ1740055.676-NODE-676-length-10226-cov-8.666011_pt1 | contig 10226 bp, 7 predicted proteins | sample MGYA00581747_ERZ1740055 | MGnify/ENA primary metagenome ERZ1740055 (study PRJEB43018, sample SAMN04849739) | marine metagenome | isolation source: floating plastic debris | place: Pacific Ocean | collected 2008-08-28 | study: EMG produced TPA metagenomics assembly...
GTGCTTTTTACAAATGATTATGAATTTTTCGCTAAGGCATAGATTACATTTTTTTGTGATGTTGTTGTATGGTTGGCATTTTTTAATTTATTTTCCACTTTATGTTATAAGGTTTATTTTTGTCCTTTAAGTTCCATATATATTAAAAAATTCTTAATTCTTATTTGTTTCTACATTTAGTCCAGTAAACTTACCGCTCAACCTGGAACAAATTAAAACAAAATGTTTCTCTTCGTTTTATTTTTCTAGTCAATCTCAATACATACAGATAAAAAAAAAATCCGTGCACGGGAACACCATTGAAGTTGTATTTTGTATTTATCTACCAACCTGAATTTAGCTTTAGGCTGAAACAGAAAGTAGTTGTATTTTTTTTTTATTTTTTCAAATACCCTGAATTTAGTTTTTTTAGGGCCTTTTAAAGTATTAAATGCTTTTCTGAAACTAAAGCAAGACAGGTCCAAAGAATTGCTGTCGCTCATATAGCCTTCTTATAACAACATTGCACAAATAGAGCTAAATCTAGAAAGTTCCAAAGGAGAACTCAACAACCCCTTCCCTCCCGGGATGTCTATTCCTTAACCATTTACTCCATTTTCTTGTGAACCGTATCACCTGCATGGAAACCCCAATATTAGCGAAATCCTGAATCCATCTCCTTAAAGCTACAATTCGTCATTATCGGGTTCCTGGGAACTGCAGTTAGAACAACTATTGCCCTTACACTAGCTACCGGCGGGGAAGCACTTAAAACCATTCTTCAGGTACGTGCATCGAGGGGTACAGGTGTGGCACTCCTTTCTCTAGTGTTGTCCGGGCGGCAATTCTGTTGCACTTGCTAGTTAGGCATTGTCTCAATGTAATGATTCCTTTCTTCAGTTTCTTGGCTTATTCTGTTCAGCGTCTCACTCCCTTTCTTAAACACACAGGTAGCCCAGTAACAATAATTTTTCATCTCTCACCACAAATACGCAACAACGAAGGCAGAGGTTAAGGTCACTAATGCAAGCGTACGTGATGTAACATGAACTTTATTACGTCACTGAACTAAGCATGACATGTGATTGGTCCTTACATTCGTACGAGGTAGAAATCACGTGAAAGTATCGTGAGCTAGCTGACAATTCAGATCACTTTCAGAACTAGAAGTCCAGGCTATGTAAACGAATTTTTAGAAATTTTTTGATCTATTGTAGTTATAAAAAGAAAATTTCGTTATTTTGTATTTGACTTGTAAAATCGTTGTTCGACTTACCATCAAAAACATCAAATGCAAACTTTGTACGGCGTTGCTTTACTTATGACTTTTTTCTTTGTTGCAGAGCTGTATTGTCAGCTATTTTTTAATTGAAAACCAGGGAGGAAAGAGGTTGGGCGGGAAAACGAGCGGTCTGCTCTTGCTAAATGTGTGATGCAGGAGTAGGGTCTGGGTACAAGGGCGCACTGATTCTTCGCACGGCTTAATTCAAAAGTTGAAGTTGACCATTTTTTGTTTTCAACACTAGATTTCTTCTTTTCTTTTTTTATAGTGCTACAAAATTTAAGGCTCAGTAAGGTAACAAGGTAATAATCTTTGTCTTTAGGTCAGTTAACACTAATTAGCTGCAAGCAAATCGGTTAAAGTTGCTTTCATAAATTTGTGTGCCACATACGATTTCCGTAAAATTATTTTACCAACTTTTCATTCGCAGCTCTTTGTGAAGGCTTCCTGTTAACTCCGATATTAGGATTTACGTTTGTAAAAAATTAATAAATAAACTACAGCATATCCAATTTTTAGTGTGACATAGAGTGATATAAGCAAGTTATGGCATTTTGAACTTGTTGCTGATTGTGGGGCTACGTTGAATGAAATGTACGACTACTAGACTTTCGATTTATTAATATATTTTAGGCCCGAAGTTGTTGCGTCCATCAAAAAAATAAATAAACAGTGAAGCAATTGCTTTATTTAGTATATGAGTTTTCTAATAAACGTGGTTGGAATCTCCTGAAAGGATTCGTCAAAAAAGTAAACAAGTGCCATTTGACCAAATAAAGTCCAATAATTTATTCAAGTTTAACTGTATTGAGCGACGAGACATCTCTTTCGATAGGAATTATGTTGCACTCAGGGTCTGCTAATCTTTGCAAAATGCACTGAAGGAAATCTCGATTAATATTAGTTAAAAGGAAATTTTCTTTTTCATTTTCTTTGTTTTCGTTCTTTTTCGCTGTTCCCTCGGCCTCAGTGGCGCACAGGAAAGGATTTTCTAAATCATTTGTTAAGGTCAAATGAAAAAATATCTTCGAATAAAAAACTTTCATCAGACTCCGAGGAAACTTCAGCACCACTCTCGTTTGGACACGCCATTAATTTTGTTTAGCAGCCGACCGCTTGTAATGGTCAAATAGTATTTTTTTTACTTTTTTTGACGAATCTTTTTAGGAGATTCAAAACGCGCTGCTCATTTGTTATTGGGTTTAGTAGTTGAGAGCGGTCTTTTTTAGACAATCTCTTATTACAAACTCATAGTAATTAAAGCAATTGCTTCACTATTTATTTTTGTTTTGTTGGACGCAACAACGTCGCGCCTAAAATATACGAATCGAAAGTCTAGTAGTAGTACATTCCATTCAACCTAGCCCCACAGTCAGCAACAAATTCAAAATGCCATAACTTGCTTATATCACTCTGTATCACACTAAAAATTGGATATGCTGTAGTTTATTTAGTACTTTTTTACCTACATAAATCCTGATATCGGGGCTTACAGGGAGCCTTTACAACGAGCTGCAAATGAAGAGTTGGTAAAATACTTTTACGGAAATCGTTTGTGAGTTACAAATTTATGAAAGCAACTTTAACCGATTTGCTTGTAGTTGATTAGTATTAAATGCCCTAAATACAAAGATTATTACCTTGTTACCTTGCTGAGCCTTAGATTTTGTAGCACCATAAAAAAGAAAAGGAAAAATTTAGTGTTGAAAACGAAAAATGGTCAACTTTAACTTTTGAATTAAGCCGGGCGAAGAATCAGAGCGCCCTTGTACTCAGACCCTACTCCTGCATCACACATTCAGCAAGAGTGGACCGTTCGTTTCCCCGCCCAACATCTCTCGACCCTGTTGAAAACAAAGCCGAACTCTGCGTTCTTTAAATGCAGACAGCCTCCTCGGTTCTTATGTTGACAGTAACCCTTTCGATATTTACCCTGCGCTATATTTAAAAATTATCCCCCGAAGTGGAGGTGACTAGTGATGAAGCAAATATCTATCGCTAAGCACCGAATCCGAGGGGGATAATCGTTTTTGTTTTAAATTATCTGGTTAATAACACTAAACTAACCACCAAAAATATAAGAAAAGACTAAAGATTAAAACGAATAAAAAATTACCATCAAACAATGAAACGCCAAATTTTATCGATTTTTTTGTATTTAAAGGGGTTCCTTCCTCGTTTGTTTTAAAAAATTCTTCCGATTCTGAAGTAAAACGAGAAGCCATTTTTCACGGATGAGTGACCGAGTAGAATATTGCAGGTTATTCGGTGTTTGATGAACCAATAAGAGCGCGCGCTATTCACCTGCTAGGTTAATACTAATTGCTGATATTCTGACCTGAGAATAAATCACGTGGTCGAATCTAACCAGTGGTGATGCGTGATTTAATTGTAAAATTTATTTTTGAATTATACTACTACTACACTACTATCCTAATGTCGTTATATTTGGGCTAAAATTAGGCTATAGATAATCTGACTTAAAATACCTGAAATTAAGATTTATGTAGCTCATCGTTTTGTTAAGTTAATATTTACCCTTAGACACGCCTTTTGGTAAAGACATATATGGTTTAGAAAGGATGACAGACAGACAGACAGACAGTGTTTTTTTTATTTGGCGTCGTATACAGAAAGTACATAAACGTTTATCCAAATAAACTTAAAATATAAACTAAATTCTTAATTATATGTGAATAACAAGTTATTAGATTAACAAGGGGGGAGGAATGTTAAGCTCTAAGGTATGTGTGTGTTTGGGGGGGGTTCATTAAAACCCCCTCCCCCATTGATTTTCAATATATGACTTGTCGGTTTGGCCTCAAACCTGGCACGGTAGTTAATTAGCTTATGCCCTTTCAATTAGTATTGGTCAAGTGCTATTTTGACCGTTGCTATGGTTACAAGAACAAACAGAATGACATAATTTCTGGAAATTGCTTGTAATGTTCCTGCCCCAATCTGTTTCAAATATCAGAATATTATATCCAATAACATTGTTACGTAACGGTAACAAAAGAATCTTTGACCCTAACAGATTTTAAATGTTATAACTGTTTTATTAACAAAATCTTACGAAAAACCCCAATATATCTAATCTCAAACATTAATATTAATATGCAGCCTGCCAGTCTCACCCTAGTCTAACTTTTTAACAAAGCAACCAAACCTGATAATCAGTAATACCTGCAGACAAAAGGTGCGAACTCGTCAATGTTAGCTTGAACAGTTAATTGTCTCAAACGACGAAAAACGTACTGATTTAAGAATAGAAATAGCAGAGACGACGCGAATTGCGAACGAACACCAAATTCAGCGATCCAAATAAAAATAACAAATCAATTTCTCAAACGATCAATCGATCAAAGTTAAGTGAAGCACACAAGTCCCGATTCAATCACGAAAAAGGATCGAGAAATCCTCAATTCAAACAATAAGTTTTCTAAACTCAACGGACACAATCGGTCCCTTTTTACGTTCGCTAAAGTCTCGGAAAAGTACTAGCACGTGCTAATATGAACTAGTTGGTAACTAAAAATGAAAACGTTCTCATAACTGTTCTTAACGGGGAGCCCTGTGTCGCGTGTAACAACATACGTTGAATTTATACTTAAGTTTACAGTACCCTTTGAGCAGTGTTTTCAGTTTATAACTTATATCTTCTTTGCTTTACGTCATAGACCGTTGGAAAGGTTATGAAATTCTCTAAGTAATGGTATAAATTGTTTTTTTGAAAATATTTTTTGTAAGCGAAGACGACCTCGTTATTTTGACTGAAAATTTTTCCTTTGCGGAGTTCCAACTTACCGATATTTTAATTTCTGGATTTTTTTTTTGTTGTTAAAAAATTAGTTTAACTTAAATTCCTGAACGGTGTCAGGGATTTTTGATAGCATGCGACATTAAATTTTTAGAGCTGATTCAACAAACTCTTACATTTCGAAGACGTAAATGCTTAGAATTGACTTTATAAAAAGAAAACTTCCCGCGGTCAGCGGTCAGGAAGGAAGATAGCGGTGTTCTCCCGCGCTCCTTGGAAATAACCGAAATTATATACTTATTTCTTATTTTTTTCTATTTATCTAATTTAAAAAACTTTTAAGTAACTATTATATTAATGGCATCACGGATGGGAGAAAAGAGAATAGATAAACTTGAAAGCATTATCGAAAAGTTACTGGATAAGAAGCTGGAACCAACTGTCAAGATACTCGACTGAGATGCACAGATCAACAAATTAACTTGCACAAGAAGTCAGTAACATGGAACAATACTCACGACGAGATTGTCTGGAAATACGCGGTATCGCAGTAACAAGAAGAGAACACAAACGATTTAGTGAAAAAAGTTGGAAGATTGATTTATGTAGAAATAAATGACGAAAACATTTCAACCAATCACCGTCTTCCAGCACCTAGAAATCTAGACACAACTGGGCGAAGAGAAAAACAGGAACCGGCAATAATTGTAAAGTTTGTACGCCGTGACATGCGGGACAAATTCTACTCGTCGAGAAACAATTATGACAGAGATCAACGCGGTATCTTGGAATGGGACGTTTTGAAGAGCGAAGAATCTTCATTTTAGAAATCCTTACACTTCAGAATAGAGAGCTATTCACTCGATGTCTACAGGCCAAGAGAGATTTACACTTCCAATATATATGGACCAAGCATGAAAAGATCTTCCTGATCTTCCTGATCTTCCTGATGATTCTAGCCCAGCAACATCGATTAGCAGTGAGTCGGATCTGAAGAGGATCTATGGGCAACATGCTGGACAAACAACTGTTGCAAAAGCTTTAACATTCAAAAGCCACAAGTATAGATGGCATTTCTGCTCGTTTATTAAAATATTATTGTCATCTCACTTACAAATTTGATAAATACATCAATATGAACAGTCATATCAGGAAGATTGATTTACTGTGAGTCGCTGCACCGTTGATAGCATCAGCACATTTCACATACCTGATGTTTTATTTTCACAACAAACGAGCGAAGAACGAATTTTTCTCTGATGCTTCCCCAAGCAACTCATAGGAGAACTCGTCTCATCCTTCTACTTTCTTGAACTCTCCCTAAATTCTCCATCGGTTGGATTTAAGAGTCTAAAAGCTTGTGATCCGGTATTCGAATAGCCACCAACACAAAAGTATTGATGAATAAAGGCGATCGAATGATAAATTTATTTCTCTCAGACTGACGGACTTTTCGTGACTCGTGACTAGCGACTTCACTGTTTTGTTGCAGCCTGAGATGTAGAAGTCTCCAGCTTCGCCAACTGGTTTGCCGCTGTGAGCGGAAACTAAAAAGGTGTATGGATACCGTACAGCATTGATGGACTTAAACAGGAGACCATATTTGGCTGGTTTTCTGGGATTGAAATGCTTGCCCAAACTTAGGAACAGTAAAACAATTTACTAAACACTAAAATATTCATCAACATTGCCTCATTAAATAAGTGTTTAACAAGATTTATCTGACACAAGCTACTTGTACATTTCGAAACTAGGTCGGTCATATGTTTATTGAACGTCAGAGATAAGAGTCCAGGACCATTACCAAATCCTTTGCTGAATGTGATGGTCGAATATCCTTCCCAGTTAAAGTAACAGCAAAGTTAACTGGTATGTGGCTAGCATTTGGGGAGTTCCCAACAACAGAAGCTTTGTTTTTTCCGAATTAATCAGTAGGCTGTTTGAAAAGCACCACTCGGCGAGCTCCCGCAAGTCGTGGGTCAGCTGGGCAACTGCAGTGTCGGCATTCTCAAAAGGGTCGGGCCTAGGATCGACCATTGTGGCACACCGTGTGTCACCCTACGCGAATCTGATAGGTCGGATCCAATTTCGACAGACTGACTTCTATCTATCAGGTAACTTCTGAACCACTCAGTTGCATCACTAGAAGTGCCCAGTGATCGAAGTTTCTTAAGTAGGATTTTATGATCAATGCTGTCAAAGGCCTTTAACAAATCCAGAAACACCAAGGCTGTAACCTGCTTCTGATCGATCACCTCGCGAGTCGTGTCTCTCATGAAGATGTTAAGTGTCTCTCTGGAATGATTCTTCCTATTGCCAATTTGATGTTCAGTGAGAGAGTTCCTACGCGTTTTGTACTCTGTTAACTGGTTGAGAGCTACTCGCTCGTGGATCTCAGAGAGAACTGGCAGGAGTGACACAGGTCGGTTATTGTTGGGAATTTCATGGTCTTCGTCTTTCAATATAGGCACTACCTCAGATTCTTTCCAAGCCGAAGGGAAAACAGATGTTAATAGTGACCTGTTCACGATGTCAGTCAGAACTGGCAAAATAACTAGTAGAGCATCTTTTACTACAGCCATACTCATTTTTTTCCTTCCCGGCGCCTTATTAGAGGGGAAAGATTGAACGATTTTCTGAATCTCAGCTGAAGTAACTGTGCGAAACCGAAATTCATCTGCTTTATGTACTAAATGGTCTGAATGGGATAATGGGGACACGTAAGAAGGCACGTTATTTAATTCTGTAGAGTTACGTTCTTTGATTCAGATACCGCCCGTACACAAACTGTTGAAAAAAACTTATTGAAGTCATTCGCCAGTTCCTTCAGGTCCTTTGAATATATTGGTCGCGATTTCTCTGTGGCTGGAATACAGCTCCGTATTACTTTCCACGTTGCACTGATACTCTGACTGTTATTAATCTCTCTCTCTCTCTCAACATACTTTCTCTCAGCCTCAAATAATGCCCTCTTTACATTGTTTCGATAATCGCGATAGTTCTGCCAATCTGCAGCCGAGCCTGTCGCACGAGCATTTTTGTTTGCTTTATTTCTTTTCTCCATAAGTTCTTTAATGTCTTGATCCACAAACGGGCAATGTCGCTGTCTGGTCTCTTTTTTATCGTGTGGACTCGTGATGGTCTAACACTTGGAAGAAATATTCATTAAAGTGATTGACATAGTTTCATTCCAAGGGATACGCTCTAGTTCGTCTGTGAAACTGACAGGATCATAGCGCTTATAGCTCCTTGATATGATGTACTTGGGTGGTGGTTTCAATACTTTCAATTTCAAGGTTGCGTAGACTAAATAATCATCACTGATGTTGATTTTGGCCACACCTCTTTTGGAAACAAGCTTGGCATTTGAGGTCATAATCACGTTAATTAAGGTTGACGATGTAAGACGAGTTGGCTGTTTAATCATTTGGGTAAAGTTCACACTGCTACAAAAATCCAAAAGAGCAATTGCTTCAGGGGAACGAGGCTTCAACAGGTCACAGTTCAAATCACCAGCTATAATTATATCCTTCCCGAATGTCAAAGCTTGAGAGTATGTGTCCATAAAGTCGTTCACAAAACAAGATAAAGAACAATATTCAGGTCGATACGCTGCTCATAACAAAATAGATCTAAGTTCTTTTAACTGTATCTGCACCAACAATTGGTGAAACCCTGACTCAGATATGTAACGTAAGTCTTTCAAACGTTCTATCTAGAGCAACGATCTAGTGTAAACACAAACTCCACCCCCGGTCATCCCCTGTCGATCCAGCCTGCGGCCGGCACGTTTCGCTCAATAACGTAAATCCCAGTATTTTTCAGGCTAGCTAGTATGAAGTTTGGTCCCGAAACATTAGCAGCACGGCGAAGTTTAAACATCTCATCTCTTGTAGACTTCGTGATGATTCGATGAACATGCAAATTGTCACTTAAAGAGCCGTTTGAATTGAGCTTTAAAACTGGGTTTGCGGCCGTAAAAAGTGGTCTAGGAAATCGGGAAATGTCCACGAATATAGTGATGTCAACCTGTAGGTCATGGCCAGCGACCAGAAGAGACGTTTGCCCATGCTTGCTCCATTTCGAAATGCTAAAGCGTTCTTATTAAGTCCCGTCTTTGCCAATGTTTTGAATTCAAATTTGCCGCCAAATAATATGTTAAGTTAGCTTCATGATGTGCAGATGGTCTTGAATCCAGTGACATAAAATGAACAAAATGTTTAGAAAATCCGTTGATTGGAGTTTCTTAGTATTATAAAACACATAAACAGGGTTAAATTATAAAAAACTGGAGAGTAATAACTCCATGTGGCTGCATATTGGCGCCTTCAAAGTACATAGGTAAACTGGCCATTTTTGTTACACATGCATTGCTCATATCCCAGAATCCAATTTGCTCTAAAACTAATGAATTTATTAAAATACTCAACACAAAACTCCCAAAAAAAGCTTTTACAAGTAATATAATGCATACCTCCAAGTTTTTTTGAAAAGTAAATTAATTTGTTTTAGTATTTAAGTAATTATTTTGTATCTTATATATTTGTTTTTTTCATATCAATTTTATTTTGTAATTTCAATGTAAAGCGTGCAAGAGCATCTACCTATGATTTACTGCGCTATACAATTTTAAATTATCAATTTTAACTGAAGATGGATTTTTTTATTTAAATTTAATGTTTTGTTTTAGTTTTGAGTTGTTTTTTTTTCAAGAATTTGCTGGAGCTTCATTTTTAGCGGGGTAGGTCGCGCCGTTTTGCTCAATTTTTACCCTGTTAAAATGTTCAAAACGGATCTCTACTTACGTAATTCACATTGTCTTGCAACATATGAGAGGTAATTGGATTTAATTAAAAATTAACTAATTAAATAATTTATAGATGAGTCTTAAGAAGTTTCTTAGAAGAGTTAATGCTAATGGCGGATCTAATTATATTCGGAAGGTTGTTCCAGAGTGCAGGTGCAGCTGCAGTGAAACTGCAATTACCAAGCGTGCGTAGTGTTTTTGTCCTAAGTTGTTGCAGTAGAATCTCGCTAGTTGATCTTAAGGTATAATTGCAATTGTTTTTGCGCGTTAGAAGCTCTAAAAAATGAAAAGTAAAATATTAAAATTTATGCGAAAGTCGGAGTAATATAATCAAATCTGTTAATGTTGCAAATAAGTCTAGCAGCAGTGTTTTGTACTCTCTGGAGCTTTTGCAGTTC
>ERZ1740055.677-NODE-677-length-10215-cov-11.262402_pt1 | contig 10215 bp, 10 predicted proteins | sample MGYA00581747_ERZ1740055 | MGnify/ENA primary metagenome ERZ1740055 (study PRJEB43018, sample SAMN04849739) | marine metagenome | isolation source: floating plastic debris | place: Pacific Ocean | collected 2008-08-28 | study: EMG produced TPA metagenomics...
GAAAGTAAATAACTTGTTAATTTATAATTATGATCACAATTCATCTCACTATTTGCTATGGCGAAGTTGCTGCAGTTTAACATGCGTCAGGAAACTTTGGCTAGAAGCGAAAAGCCAATTTTGCCTTGGTACGTTTTATTTTCTTTCATCCAGTGACAAAAGAAAATAAGGAATCGAAGAAGCGGTTGAACATCAAAAATATGCCATTGGGCGCGCAAGGAATGTTGGTTAAAAATGTTACCAACCATAATGCTTTGCATTTTGAACTTTTGAACGCCATGCACCAAATAGGATGCTGCCTAGCTCGCTCGCTTCAGGCTCGCTCGCTGCGGCAGCAATTATCAATCCGTGAACTATAAACTGCGATTCAAACGAGCAATTCAGCATACTACAAACTCCTTAACAATAATCTTGAATACCTGTCTCAATTCTTGTGTAAACGATATTTCAGGTATCTGGAGAAGAAACGGCTCATTTTCCCAAGATTCTTCTTCGTCTCAGATCCAGTGCTCCTGGAAATTCTCGGCCAAGCAAGTGATTCCCACACAATACAGGTTTGAACAGCAGTTTTGAAGGAGCTTAAAAATGTGTTTTATTTATTTGCGCTGTTTAGAATTCCTTTCCATTTTGCAAAGTCTCTCTTTAAAATACTTTAGCCGATACGTTTATAACTTCTATTAATACTTCTATTGCACATCATTATTAAACTAATACTACTATTATTAATTCTGTTACCATTATTATTTCTATACTATACATCAGTTCTTCTTCGTCCTATCATTACTACTACTGCTGCTATTACTAATATAACCATTAATATATTTTATATATACTACTTGAAGATCCTATATTATTACAAACACAATTTTTCTATTATACTATTATTTTGCTTTACTACAATTACATCAACTTACTGTTTTACTCTCATCATATAATTTATAGTTAATCATTAGTGTTGAGAAAAGTTGCATATTTTATGCTGGTTACTCACATTTAGAAGAATTTACTGACCTTTACTACCCAAACTGTATCTAACTTTTCTTGTATTTTAATGTTCCACACTAAAGAACGTTTGTATGTTTGGTGAACAAATAAAAATAGAGTTCGTATAATCCGTTCCATCGTTCATGTTTTGTACGTTTTTTCAAAACGCTTTGTTCTTTGTTCTAGGACGAAACATTCTCATTGTAAAACGATTTTTTGTTTTTAGAAATCACGATAATAAAAACCATAAAGAAACACGGTTTGTGGTCGTACATTTTCTCGGACTAATTTCCTTCGGCCTCAAACCTAGACCTTGGTACGTGCCAGAAACTATTAATAGTTCTGTTGTTACCTTTAGGCCCATCTTTTAAACGTGTTTGACAATATCAAAAACGTCAAGTTCCACGAGAAGGATTATGACCGTATTCTGGCAATCATTTCTTCTGAAGGAGAAACCATTGAAGTAAGTCATTGTAGTAAAACTAGGGAAATATGGTAGATAACATGAATTTGCATTGAGCTTACTCGTAACACCCCATCCATCACACATCATCAAATACTAGATCGTGCAATCAATTAGATATTCCTTACTGTCGCCTAACTATCGAACAAAGGTGCCTTACTTACCGTGGAACTAAACTGTGGAACTCATTACTAATTTTATACATGTACTTTAACCATTGTTACTTTAATTTAAGCTTAAAAATCTTAAAAAAACAGTTGGTCTTGCCCAAGGTTACAAAGTTCGGCAAGAACAGCGGTTTGATAATCGCAAGGCACCTTTTGTTTTAATAGTTATAGTGCTTAATTAAGACAACTCAGGTTGCGGTTTTTATGATTCGCCTTATATGACGTACAAGCAGACACTTCAAGTTTTAGCTTCCTCAAATGTCAATACTTAACATTGTAACTTTTCCCATATTTTCACAGCTTGAAAAACCTGTGAGAGCCGAAGGAAATGTCGAGATCTGGTTGGGTTCCCTGTTAAATTGGGCAAAAAAGTCAGTACACAATGTGATTCGACAAGCTCATGTCGCCATCAATGATTCCAGTTTTCAGCTGCTTGAGTTTCTCAATACTTTTGCCGCACAGGTAAATACGCAGTAGATTTATTAATTGATGATATTTTTTTTATGATACCTGCCATGATCTTATTTATAATGTTAGCAGCGATAATGATACTAACTTTAATCATTGTAATGATAATATTGTTGGTGATGATGTTGGTGATGATGTTGGTGATGATGATAATATAGGCTAAAAAAAAAATTATTTTAACCCTAACCTTAAATCGTACCTCAATCTCAACCTCTAAACGTCTTTTTTTAACCTATAAAGCTAAAATGTACCCCATTTTTTAACTGTAACACATTCCCTAAATTAGTTACAACTTTACCCCGACCTTGACTCTCGCCTAACCTTCCCTCAGTCCTAAGGCTCAACCTAATCTCTGCCTTGACTAGAATTCTAACCTTCTTCAAATCTAACACTTTTCCTTACGCCAACCTTGATTCTCATTTTAACCTCCCCTAAACCTGAAGCTAAACCTTACCCCAACCTTGACTTTAATCTTAACCTCTCTTAAACCTAATGCTAAACTTTATTCCAATCTTGGCTCGAATTATAGCCTTCCTTAAACCTAAAGCTTAATGGTTTCTCAATTTTTACTTCGACTCACTCTAACCAAAGGGCGTTATTGGTCCTCAGTTTTTAGAAATCTGGATTACATCCTGTTGGTTTAAGGCGAAGCATGTGTTTTGATTCATACACTTATTGAGCAGAACGAAAAAATGTCAGAAAAATAGCAACATCTTAAACTGCTGTAAGGAGGAATCAGCAATGTATATTTTTTCCGTAGGTGGGTCTTCTGGGAATCCAAATGATATGGACACGAGACGCTACTGAAGCACTCACAAATGCTAAATATGACAAAAAGGTTATGCAACAGACCAACGCAGCGTTTTTAGAGCTGCTCAACGTTCTGATTGAACAAACAACCAAGGAACTGAAACCGGTAGTTAGGACAAAGTTCGAGACCTTAATTACGATCCACGTGCATCAAAGGGATATCTTTGATGATTTGGTAAGTTGTCTTGTCAACAATATTGCGATTCTGCATAGCGATGATAGTAAAACTTGTTGCTAATGGTTCATGTGTCAAAGATAATTACACAAACTCAAAGATAATTACACAAAGATAATTACACAAACCTGGCGTTCTTGATAAAATCTCTGTGGCATACTTGCCACAAAGTCCCCAATTCGATCCCCGGCTCTGGCAAGATTTGAATTTTGTGCAACCTTTTTTTTTTTGCCTAAGGTAACTCAGCTTTCTATCCTTCCGGGGTTGGTAAATGAGTACCAGCTCCTGCTGTGAGTTAATCTGGAAACTGGAGATAAACACCTGCTCCAATGAACCACTGGCGTCGGAAAAGGATTTAGCTAGTATTATAGATACCAGTAGTAATCTCAACACTACAGAAACCGGAGATAAACACTGGTTACAATGAGCCACTAGGCTTGGAAAAGGATTAATCTTTTAGTTACAACTCTTTTTAATTCACGATTACAAATTGCCTATTTTTCCCCTCTTCGAAAACATTTTTCTTTGTAAAGGAATTTTGTTTTTTATGCTTTTTTCTTCCAAAGTAGATTATTTTTAACTAGAAGTTTTATCGATGGTTGTATTTTAAACGGAATTTGACAAGGGCTCTTAGAAATGTGCTGTTATCTCGTTTAAGTTAGCGATAACCATGAAACGTAACAGAGTAGATGAAATAGAGGCGCATTAAGTAAATCTAAATACATTAATTCTTGGAAAGCGATGTCGTTTTACACACTGCTCTTATGGAATCAAAATGTTCATCGCTTTGGTTTGCCCTTTTTAAATGTGAAGAAAAATGCTGAATTTTAGATTACGTGCAAATGTTAATTTTGAGCTACTTGTTGGTATTTTCTCTTTTTATTGTCATTGCTTTGTTATTATTATTACAAACATAACATTAACGTTTACAAATTTACTTGTGCAAGCTGTAACGCTTACTACGTTGGCTAAACAGATACGCATTTCAAGACACACAGACATGAGCACCTCTTTAATGATTGGTCGTCACATATATTCAAACACATAAATATGTCGACTAAATGCCGTTAGAGTGCTTTAAAATTCTGGGCTGGGTTGTTCAAAGGTGGCTTAAGCAAAAATTTTACAGCGGCAATTACTTCAGGAAGGAAAAAACTATAGATTATAGTGGTAGATTACTGCTTAGATTTTCATAGGGAAAAACTTGTTAATCCCAAATTTACAGATCAAATCCAAATTAGAAATTTACCCCAGGGTTAGCACTAATCGGCTTTTGAACAACCGGCCCTGGACACGGCTCAAACTGAATATAAAATCAAGCTTAGATGCCATGCACATCCAGTCGCTAAATTTCCTGTTAAACCAACAGATGACGCTTGCTAAACTTTGTTTATCTTAATAATTTTCTTTTTCATTATAAAATACATTTGCACGTGTACATTCACCCTGATAATGGCTTAAAACGCCGAAACGTGTCCGAAAAGAAACATAACATCATATTTCTTTCTTCAGTGCCGAATGCACATTCGATCTCCGACCGATTTTGAATGGCTCAAGCAGATTCGCTTCTATTTCAATGAAGATGTTGACAAGTGCATCGTGAGTATTACCGATGTGAACTTTGAATATCAAAATGAGTTCATTGGATGTACCGAACGTCTTGTTATCACACCGCTGACTGATCGCTGCTACATCACTCTGGCTCAAGCCCTTTTTATGTCTATGGGTGGTGCACCTGCTGGACCGGCTGGGACTGGAAAAACAGGTTCGAACTCATTTTTAAGTTTTTTATCCGTTTTTTCCAGATTATGTCATTCCTAATAATCCGTTTCTATCCTGTTTAACTAACATGAAATGCTGGTGTTCTAATCCCATACAAATTGAATTCTCAGGTGTGTTTTTTTTGTAATTAATGTTTTTACTTTTAGATTGTCCAGTTACATTGTGAGATGTACGTAGAAAATGGTCACTCAACGCTGCAAAAGATTTTTTTATCCTTTTCGAGAAACAAAAACAGCAATAATTTGCTTATTTTTTTATTAAAAACAATGAAATATTTGCTAATTAACTTTGATCTTCATATTTGCTCCTAGAAACAACAAAAGACATGGGAAAAGCTCTTGGGAAGTATGTCGTTGTATTCAATTGTTCTGATCAGATGGACTACCGAGGGCTTGGTAGGATATTCAAAGGTAATTTTGGTTCTTTTTTCTTTGATTGTTCCTATCCAATTTGTTTTAATTTTATTGGCGACTTGAAGACCAACTCTTGTTTAGTTTGCGTTGCCGGGTTTTCAGGTGCAGGGGTGGGAAACTGGGGTGGATAGGATGGGTTAGATCTTTGTTCAGTACTAGCGCTAATCACAAATGCATTATGGGTGCTGGTAAAAGACCTCCAGCACGATTGGCTGGCTTCCAGCTGATGCATCCTCCCAAATTCACGTTCAAATTTAGATGCAACTTTAAATTGCAAATCATTGTTTATCCAAAGACAGTAGCATTGTCAGAAGTTAAGGGTTTCAAAGAACAGATTCACATGGCTTTTGCATATTATCATCATAATTTGATTTTATAAAATAAGATTTATTAGATAGAGTAGGCGTTCAAATTTATTTAGCTAAATTTTCCTTGATTTCTACTGCTTGTAAGCAAAAGATTGATTGTAGACTTTTTGTTATTTTGGATTTGGTGTTTAATACGCTTATAATGTCTTTATGTTATTTGAATATTTAAATTGATTGTTGACATACATTGGCTGAATTACGATACCCGTGCCATTTCTTTATCAGATTTCAAAGTGCACGATAGTCTTACTGTGATGGGTTGTAAAGTTTGATAAACATGTTGTTGGCCGCCTTCTTGTGTGACTGTGATTCGCTCATGTACTCATACACTCATTCATTCATGCTTGATGAAATTGTGGCCCCGCTCTATTCTAATCGAGGCAGGAAACCATTATGGTTTCTGTAAGATGTCGTTTCTTATCCAGTTAAAATCACGAAAACTGCTATTAGATATGGCGTGTTATCATTTTGATATAAGATAAAATACACAGACAGAAAAAATAAAACGATAAAAGCTCACATTACTAAACAAAAATGAGAATCACTTAAAGTTTGATATTTGGTTTGATATTTGTTCTATATGTGAGTGTTTCGAGTTGTTTGTAAATTATTTTGTAATGGTTCTGAAATTAGGTATTTGTTAGTGATATGTTGACAAAACTTCGTGGAGCATTAAATTTATACAGTGTTTCAACTTGATGGAATACTTGTGCGATAAAACTTGTACTTGTTCTTTTACCAGGTCTGGCTCAATCTGGAAGTTGGGGATGTTTTGATGAGTTTAACCGAATCGACCTCCCCGTGTTGTCTGTGGCAGCACAGCAGATCTACATCGTGTTGACCGGCAAGAAGGAGAGGAAGAAACAGTTCATATTCTCAGATGGTGATGTAGTTGACCTTAATCCAGAGTTTGGAATCTTTCTCACTATGAACCCAGGATATGCCGGTAAGGAATTTACAAGAAGGTCACGAGTTCCTTCTTCATATTCCGGTTATTGTAAGGGGAAACAGAGCGTTTTAGTGATCATTAAGTCGGAATTTTTTGTGGCTTCAGTCGAACCACTGACTGTCTTTGGCTTTCTTAATCATAAAGTCAAATACACACCACTCTTGCTTAACATCTAGTTAGTCCATAAATAAATAAATAATAAGTATTTGATGATAACTCCCCTAAAGGGGCTTTTCAGTATCATATTAAAATCTCCCCTCTCTCTCAGTTAAGAATCCCAACTGATAGGAGGCAAACCAGTTGGCTATTTACAAAGCGTGGTGAATTTGCTCCTAGTATCACCGAGGACAAATCCATTCAGTAGTCCGAGTTGGGGATTTGAACCCGGGTCTTCCGTATTCATATCCCCAGCTCTGACCACTGAGCCACGCTGCCTCCATCTCCTCATATAATGCATTCCAATGTGAATATATCATTTTCGGTTTTGCGAAAGATAAGACTTAAAAATATAATCGAAATTTTAATTTAATTTGGTGATATTATGACAACTACTTGGTTTGAAAAAAAGGATTTAATAAGGTGTAATCTCTAAAACAAGAGTGCATCGACAAATAAATTTTCAAAGACTGGAAACGATAAGTTTGGCACGTTTGTTTTAACTTAAAATGCAATATTTGAAAGACTGCCCTAGAATGAAAAAATGTTAAATATTTTGAACATCTTGCTTTTCAGTGCAACATCTAAATCATTTTCATTGCTTCTCCAATAGGGAGACAAGAATTGCCGGAGAACTTGAAGATTCAATTCCGTACAGTAGCCATGATGGTTCCTGACCGTCATATCATCATCAGGGTCAAACTTGCCAGTTGTGGCTTCATTGATAACATCACCCTTGCTAGAAAGTTCTTTACACTTTACAAACTGTGTGAGGAGCAACTCTCAAAACAGGTTTGTTTCTATATTTCCTATGATATGTGATGAAATAGATTTTTATTCATCGTCGCTGTTAGTTAATAAATTAACTATTTTTTCTTTTGTCTCACGACAAGTCACTTTGATATTGTTCCCGACGTTTCGACTGCTACTACTAGTCTTCTTCAGGCGAAGAAGACTAAAAGAAGAAGCTTGAAGAAGAAGAAGAAGCTAGTCATCTTCATCGCCTGAAGAAACTAGCAGTAGCAGTCGAAACGTCGCGAGCAATGTCAAAGTGACTTGTCTTGAGACAAAAGAAAAAATAGTTAAAATATTTCCTAGATAGTTAGTTACCAGCTATACTCGCTTATTTTTAGGGAGGATATGGTTGGCACATATGGTAAGATCTCTGCCTTCCGACCACAAGGTCCCGAGATTGATCATCGGCTCTGCCAAGATTTAAATATTTACGCGACTTCTTTTCCCTCTAAGCTAACTCAGTTTTACTTCCTTCCTGGGCAAATAAATGAGTATGAGTGTCTACTGAGAGCTAATCTGCGATGGATTAGTGGCCCTTCCAGGGGGACTTAACACTACAGAACCCGGAGATAAGCGCCAGCTCCATGGGCCAATTGGCTCGTAAAGGATTTAGCTAGCTATACGGAGCTTAAGATCCCCAGTCCGATACAAAGACTTTTTTTGCCTTCCTTTGACTCGTGTAGTTTTAATTGAAATCATAGATCAGTTTTAAATTTTCTTGAAGATCTTGATGCTCTTAACTTCGCGAATACTTATAAAATAAAGCTTTGACAGTGGAAGGTTCAATAATTTCTTTTTCTGTCACGTCTTGAAATAAAATTTTACTTCATTCATATTCGAAACTTATAAATGTTTAGGTAAATAGCAAACTTCAATGAATTAGTTAGGTCAAATTAAAGTGATTCGTGATCCTATCAAAATGTAATGGTATAAAAAAATTAATGGTTTTTAAAACAAACGACTGTTTAAGTCATCGTCAGGTCAAAAAAAATAAATAAAGATGGCTTAAATAGTGGAAAACGTTTATTTTAAAATTTGTTTAAAACTTTTAATCTTATATACTATTTTAATCTTTTCAGTATTGGCGTTTTGAATGAAACATTAATATATCAATTAATCAAACTTGCGATTTAAGCAAACTACTGTTGAATTTTAAACATTTAAATGTAAAACCTTAAAATAGTAATTATTGGGAATAAAGCAGTAATAGAGAATTCAAAACATTCGCAAAATTCTGTTGGACTAGAACAAAAAAATGACAGCATTAGAACATTGTTAGTGTGATGATCGAATTGTTTCGAATTTTCAAATTCATAGAAAATTACTTTTTTTTAAATTTAAAAAAATTGAATGTATAAACTGTTACAGGTGCACTATGATTTTGGTTTGCGAAATATTTTATCTGTTCTACGAACCCTTGGAGCTGCCAAGAGAAATAATCCTGGAGACAGCGAGAACACAACGGTGATGCGCGTATTAAGGGACATGAACCTCTCCAAACTGGTAAGGAGCAAAAATTATAGCCATCAAAACAATAATATCATGTGCTCTTGCACTATGGCGATCGTTACCAGTTTAGTTTCATCGTAACAGAAAAGAGGTCGAGTGAGCTACCTGCTGTAGGATTTTTTATCATCATCATCATCATCATCTTCGTATAACGTCCATAGTTTCCCACTCCTGACATGGTTGTTGGACATGATGTGAGTTGCCTCCACTGTTTTCTGTTCTTTGCCATATCTTCGGTGATGTCTAACTTCCTTACATGTCTTCTTCCACTACCTTACTCCAGGTCTTCTTTGGCCTACTTACTGGCCTTCTACCTTCCACTTCCGCTGGCTCCATTGCTACCCTAAGTATGCTATTCTCATCCCTACATTTTACACAATCAAACCATCTCAGCCTCATTTTTCTTAATATGTGTTCATGGTTCTCCACTCCGCATCTTCTTCTGACCTCTTCATTAGTAATTGTACTGTAATTATATCTCTTTGATTTAGATCAATAAACATAATTTATAAAACCTATTTTCAGGTTTAAGGAAGTGTGTTTGTTGTAAAAGAATCATGAGATGCCTTTGCTTTTAGTTTGCTTTTCACAAGGCAATTGTGTCGTGCTCAATGCCTGATCAGAAGTGGAGCAACATTATAGCACAGTTGTCAGAGCTTTCTCCAGAATTGTTGGAGGCCCTTTTACATTATTTCTACAACAGTTGTTTGCCCAAAGATCTGGCGGAGGAGACTGCCAGTGGACTAATGAATGTTGCCAAGAAAATGAAGCTAGTCAAATTGGTAGAGCTCTGTGAGGAACACATTGAATCCACTGCAGTGAGAAGTAGTAAGTGTTAATGATGATGGTATGATTATTGTTGATGAAGATGATGGTAATGGTTGTTTTTATGGTACATATTGAGAGTATTGTCATGACTTTGATGCTTAAAACGCTGATGAATGTCGGAAAATAGTGTAAGTTATCGTTTTAGTACCTTAAGAAATATTAAGGGAGTATTCTTTTAGAATTTGCGGAAAAACATGTACTTGCGAGTCCCTTTGTATACGCAACGAAAAAACGTCACCTCTCAGGGCTCGATAGGACAACCAAGAATTGTTTTTCAGTCGTCCCTCAAAAGTTCTATCATGTTAAGAAAAACCTATTTAAATGTATCAAAAATAATTATTTTTGCTG
>ERZ1740055.678-NODE-678-length-10214-cov-7.052466_pt1 | contig 10214 bp, 12 predicted proteins | sample MGYA00581747_ERZ1740055 | MGnify/ENA primary metagenome ERZ1740055 (study PRJEB43018, sample SAMN04849739) | marine metagenome | isolation source: floating plastic debris | place: Pacific Ocean | collected 2008-08-28 | study: EMG produced TPA metagenomics assembly...
TTACCAAGCCCAAAGTTGGAAGGTTATCAGAACAAATAAACCTCACAAAAGAACTTGAAAGATCGTTTTGATTCCTTTAATATCTCTCCACATAAAGAAAACATAACTCCACTGAACTCCACTACACTACTCCAATTTCCTGAGGAACCACACCACCTAATGCTACATACATCTGTAGTGCACTACCATTGGCTGCAGTTTCGATGCAGTTCTTAGCTTGCCTCCAATTGGCCCAATGATCCTTACACTACATCACTTACAAGCACTCAAGATTTCTATTGCCTGAATACTATCCTCATACAGCTCTATAATGCTGCTGCCGCCTCACGTCTTCGCTCGGCTGGCTCATTGGCAATTAGCTTGATGTGATTTCATTTATTCATTTCTTATTTCATTCAATATGTACATTGTGTTCATAGTTTATTTCCCAAACATCCTTAAAATATCTTTCTTAAGGAATATGGTGTAGAGATTATTGGTTTTGGCTATTTTTTAACTTTCTCTGTCAGTTTTCAAACTAAAAAGTTACATTTTTTATGTCTCATTGTTCCTCTTTGAATTGAAAATATTGTCTGCTAAGGATTGTTTAAAGGTTTAATTATCACTGTGTGCTATGCCACTTGTGCCAATCACTGTGTTTCTTTGAGTTCAGTTTTTTGTTGTCCACCAATTCAGTACCCACAAAAAGATTAACCTTGTTCCTGTGAAGAGAACAACATTGACTGTTTAACACTATAGCTCTTAAATTATCTTATTTTTATTTTTCCACAGAGTTAAATGGAGGCCACTCTGATTTAAAATAGAAAAGATTTAAGACAGAACTGAATGTACAATAAATCAACTTAAAAGTGGAATGAATGAGCTCAACAGTTTGTTCTGATTTTAATCACCCCGGTCCCCCCCCCCCAAATAAAAAAAATAGGTGTAACAAAAGTCTTCCAGTTGTACAGTATACTTGTCTGCTTTATATTTCCTTAAGAAATATACATTTTATTGTTATTTTTTGGGTGTATTTGATTCCTGTTTCTTTTGATTGTTGTTCTAATCCTTTACTTTGAGTAGCTTTAATTTCAAACATTCCTCAAAGCTTAATTATTATTACTGTGAACTTTACTGTAGTAAAGGTACTTCTGTACCCTTTGTGTTCAACACAATGTCATAAAATTAATTAAAGTCTCTCAAATTCCAGATTCCCAAGTAAAAATTTAAAAACCATTTTTCCCAGTTCTATGTAGTAACCTGTTTGGAGTTTAACATTCTCTTCTTTAACTTGAAATTTCCCAGTAATTCTCAGCTGCTCCAAAACAATTACAGTTATTTTTAAAATATCTGAGCCTGTTACTTCTTACAAACCTTTACAACCTGGAATTGTTGGAAATCATAGGAATTCCTATAAATTCTCTATCAATATTGAAAATTCACTTCAAGGGGATATCCAAAAGACTGTCTTTGTTTTTACAGTAAATATGGCTAAACTTTCTTGAAAGCTACATCTCATTCCCAAACAACTGAATTTTGACATTTTATTTTCCAAAAATATAGACTGATCAATAATTTAGTTGAGGTTGAGTGTATTTTTAATTTTAACTTTATGAGCAGAGGATCTCTATGTATATGTCTGTAAGTATTTATAAAACACCTCTGACTTGTTTTTAAAAGTATTTTTACTCGTGCTGGTAGGCAACAAGTCAAGGAATATAGGGGCTCCTTTTTTATTTTTTATTATTATTATTATTATTATATTTATTTTTTGTTTTTGTGTCACGCCTTCTTAGCAAATTAATTCTGTTCAGGGTTATGTAAAAGAGGCCAGAGTTGCTGGGTTATGCATGTGGAATTTGATTTTTTCCATTGTAATTAATTATTTTTATTCTTATTTGTTACTTTACTTGTTTATTTGAAGATGAATACTAAAAAACTAAAAAAATAAGGTACAAGATCAAAATAATCGTTATTAATAATATTATTATTATTATCATTTATTAGTTGGGTATCTATGAATTTGGAAATTTTTTATGAAATCACATATAAATTATATGTTCAAAGAAGAGTTTGGTAATGATTTATTTTCTACAGAATACATAAATAAGCCTAGTTGTAGTGAACAAATGTCTTCTACTCTTAGTAGTAAATATGTTTATAAAATAATGGAGCAGTGTGTGCATCATACTTAGATTTGGTAATGATCCTAATTATGCGTTTTTGAAGAACTTTGAGTCTTTATAGATTTGTTTGATAGGAAGAATACCAGATGATGCTGCCATAATAGAGAGGATTTATGCCAAAGTGTAATAGAGCATAAAAAGAGGTTTTTGAGAAATAAAGGAACAAGATTTAGATATGATCTCTATGGATCTTGATATTTTTCCTGCAATGATGGACATAAAAAAAATTATGAGCTTTAGTGTTGAAGTTTTTGTCAATTATAACACCCAAGAATTTTGTCTTTTTTTTGTGGTCAATTGGTTTATTATTTATCTCTAGTTGAAAATTATCATTTTTGAATTATTAGCGTTGTTTCCTATTGTTTAAATAATTTTCAATCCATTTTAATGCTACCTCTCTTACTCCATGTTCTAATTTTTGTAGTTTTTAAAAGTATTTTATGATTTACAGAATCAAAGATTTTAGAGAAGTCTAGGAACAAATCTGCAGAGAGTTCTTTGTTATCAATTGATGAAGAAATTTGAATTACCATCTGTATAATGGCCAAGTTGGTTGAATAGTTGGAGCAGAAGCTATACTGTTGTTCATAAAATATATTGTGTTTGTCAATAAAAGAAAATCTATCATATATTACTTTCTCAAAAAATTTAGAGAAAACAGGAAGGATAGTCAGATTGGTCTATAATTACTGAATTCAGAATGGCAGTCACTTTTGTAAATAGGGATTACTCTGGCAACTTTAACATTATTAGAAACAATACCTGTTGAAATCAAGAGATTAATAACATGGGGTAATGGTTTGGCTAATGACTTTGTTTCAATATTTGATTTAATATCAGCAATGTTGACTCCAAAAATGGCTCTGAAACTAGTTAAAACTCAAGGATAAAACTGAAAGTTACTGGAATAGCATAGCTAGTTGTTGAGGCTGAGAGCAATAAAAGATTAATTTCGTCACTGCTACTCTTTTCAAATTTTGAGAATTTTTCATGAGTTCGAGTATACAGTGCTCTATTTTTTTTCTTCCCACTGTAAATCATCTTTTCTTTTCTTGCCTTTTTTTAATTTTTTTCTCAGTTTTTTACTTTTTTCGATGTTTGATCAAATTATGTCTTTAAAAAATTTAAGAATGTTATATTTCTAAAATGCGTCACTAATCTGCCTCTATGATATTTTTTTCTCAGCTTTAAACTAAAAGATAATAGGATAATTTGAAGTTTTGAGACATTTTGGTTATCAAAAAAAAATGTTCAAGTTATCTTGAGTGTGGTTCCCGATTCGGTTACTGATTCAATTTCTTTCCTTTCCTTGGCAATACATCCCCCTCCCATCAAAATTACAGTAATTTATATTTCTACATATTGCAACAAGTTTTTTTTATCATTTTTCATAGATTCAGTTCATACCTTGCAAGAAGTGGCACGAGTAAGGCTACTGGGTAGCCTCTTGTTACATTACAATCAACTCTATTCATACACATTATTTGTATATAAACTGTATTGTTAACTTTGCCACCAATGACATTGTTTAAAAGTTAGTATTTTACAGGACTGTTTTAAAGTGACATCAATTTTGTAATTAGTGATTGCTTTGTACTTGTAGCCTTGCTCATCACCAGAGTTTCTAAGTCTCTAATTATATGAAACTCTCAAAGTTATATGAACTCTCTGATTATAAATATAAAAGAACCAATAGATTGATGCTTACACTACTAACTGTAACTTTTATTAACATAAACTATCTTTCTTTTAACTTATTTACAAAATTTAAATGGATTTACTGTAGGAGAAAATCTTTTATTACTAATATTAAGTATTGACTGCTAATAACATTTGTTGTTTACTGATGACAGCTCAGGCCATTACTTTAAAAAGCTCTGATGCAATTGACCAGCTAAGTGCCAAATATGGACATGCAGTTCAGTGCCATCGTCAGACTCGCATCCCTGACCTCAAGGACTCAAATAACACTGCAAATGCAACTGTGTATTTTGATCGCTTCGAGATACAGCCATTTGATGTTCCTTCATCAGGGAAATTTGGAGAAGGTAAGACATTGCATGTAATGGCACTGTTGCAGCACAGTTATTTATTCTAAGCTATTTATTTGTTTCCTGCATTTTCTTTTGTTTTCCTTCGCACGTGATTTTCATTAGGATTTTGTCGAAGTCTTTTTGTTTTTTAATTAGTATATTATTCTAACCTTTGACCTAATGATTGGAATCCATTACACTGTTCCATGAGACAAGCTAGAAACAAGAAAACAGTCTAAAACATAGTTTGTTCTCTTTTTGAAAAAATAAAAGCAAGAAGATACCTGCCAAGAGTAAGATTGTAGGACAGGATTACGAATAGAGAGGTCAGAAGAAAATGTGGGGTGGAGAACCTTGAACATAGATTAAGGAAATGATGGTGATGATGTTGATAATGATGATGAAAAGCAGAAGATTCCTGCATTGAGATCAAGATCATCAGATAGTTAAAAGTTACTTTTTTCTTCAATTAACCAATGTGAGCAAGGCTTTAACTCTGGTCTTTGCATGCTTGGGAATTTGACTGGTCTCAGTAGGAGTGCTCTGACAATGGACCTTAGCTCCTATTAAAATCTGAGCTGTTTCCCGTATGATAAACAAATCTCCCTTAATCATATAAGAAATTGATATTAATATAAATGATAATATAAATGATGGTTTAGTGCAGTGTTAATTTGAGTCCAGCTTTCCTTTTTAGCAGAGTTTACTGAAAGATTTTATTGTTTTTAAGCTGACAACTGTGAAATTACACCTTCACCAACAACAGCCCCTGGAGGAAGGAAAAGGAATAGTAATACTGTTGCTATCGCTGTTGGTTGTACGCTGGGTGGGCTGGTGCTAATTGTTATCATTGGCTACTTGATTGGTCGCAGGCGAAGTCGTGCATCAAAGTCAGCTGGGTACAGAAAGCTGTAAAACTTCGCCCAAATCATTCAGACAGTGTGTTTTTAATCCATGCTAAGGTTTGATCTAACTAAATAGAAAATATAGTTTTTGTGCACGTTGTACGAGACACATTGAGGTTAAACTTGCAGACTTTAGTGAGATACCTGATTTGGAGGCAAAGTGTGATAAAGTTTTACCCATTAGTGGTACAGTTTCAGAGAGTTTGCAACTTTGATTACTGTGGATTGAAAAAGACTTGTTTAATGATTATTAAACATCTTTATAGCTATTGACATAAGTGAGTGGCTTTGAAAACTAATCAGAACTGCAAGGGATTATATTACTTGGGTTCTTTAAAACGTTTTATAAAGAAAGTTCTCTTTATAAATTTAAGGCCTTAAAAAGGTCTTAGGTTTATCAAAATGTCTAAAAAACATTGCTACCCATTTTCTTCAGTTGATGTTTCATAGCTGGCCTGCTTGAAATCATGGTCAACAGCTGAACGACACTGAAGCAATTACATTAACGTGGTCAAACACATTTGTTATTTTTTAAAACCACCGTAATCACAAATAGATCTGCAGCTCAAAGCAACTGACATTACAACAGATTGCATATGTTATTAACAGTAAAAAGGTTGTTTCTTTGTAACAGATCATCACAAACATGGTTTCCTTTAATATTTCAAAAACTTCTTTATAGCAATCTTCACAAATTAAGCTACACTTGAAGGTTCAGTTATTGCACACGCACAGCATTAAGTTAAAGTTTATCAGAATTTCAGAAATTGAAAACATGAATTAATTTTTTCTTGATCAAATTTTAGTGCTAATACCCTGACAATATTTTGGCCATCGATGCATGAGTTGAAATTGCCCTTATAGAGCTTGCATGAGTTGTTTTTTATAAGTAATATATCAAACACGAGACAGTGTTTCATCACATTTCCAAGCACCTCGAATTTCGTCAAAATACTCGCGTCATATTTTCAACTCTCTTCTCCGAATTTCGAAATGTGATGAAACACTGTGTCTCATGTTGATATAATACTTGAAAAATTATTAAAATGTGCGTAAATAAAACATACCTGTGAGTTAATCAGCTGTAAGTTAAAATGTATAATCATTGTCCTATATTACAGTACTACAACCTATAGCATTAGCCCTGCCTTCATTTGTCTCTGACAAAGGGTTGGTGCATGAAACTTCGACTTTGTACTCTATTTAACGACATGATTTAACCTTTCATCTTACGGTTAATTGCTTGTAATGATTTTAGTTTCGGTTTAGAATTACAAAATTTGAAATAGCAGGGGCGCTTTGGCATGAAACTGTATTAAGCCACTTTAAACTGCAGAACTCCATGACTTCCAAGGTGTCATCAGCCTGTTAGAGTCAAATCTTCTAATAGCTGAAGATAGTTTTTGAATAATAATAAAGGAACATTTTGCAGAGTATTTATACTCTTGGAGCTCACTCACAACAGTAAATGATAGCTGGATTTAGACGTAGTTTAATTACAAAGTGAACAGTCAGTCGTTAGAGAACCTAGCTTTTACATGATGCCAGTAAGACCAGTATATTTTAATTAACTAAACCAGATGGAGTAGCTACAGCGGGTTGGTTTTCTAGTTTGTTTTTGTTTAAGTACCTTTTGATAAAGTAGAGTAGTTTATACGTAATTGACTGAGAGGTAGCCATTAACGTTGTGGTAGATTTTTTTTTTCATTGTTTCAGTAAAACTGCAAGTGAGAAAATTACATATTCAATAGTTAAAACTCTCATGATCTTTTGACTGGTTATTAAACGCTCTTGAAAACGAAAATTTGTATGAGATTGTTTTTGTGTGATACTTTGATGATGTACCAAACCGTTTGTCGAAGTTATGTGAACTGTGTGGTTTCTGTATTGATCTGGAACGGCCCCGCGACGTGTTTGGATCAATGGCGTTCTTGGCGGTGGCGAAGGGGATTGGGATGGGGAATAGGAACTAGGATGCTTTTTAGGGTACTGGTTCTACATGGACGTCTCATCTCGTTCCTTTCATATGTAACAATAAAGGAATCGTTTTAAAAAATAATGTGAAAAAGAAAACGTTGCCCTAACAGGAAATCGAACACAGGCTATCGTGGCCACGACGAAATGTTTTTACCACTCTACTAACGCAGTTGATAAACAAAAAGTGCTCAATACTACAGGTGTGTTCTTCAGCCTTATGACCTATTTATATAGAGCCGAGCCAGCTGGTAATTGGGTTGGCTCACTTATCGAGATCTCTAATCTGGCACAATTTGATAAATTGATAAGTTAAATACACCGTAGTGAAAAGAATTGTTTCGAATTGTAGTCCTTCGTCGCCTAATCAGGTTTTATTTATAAAAGGTTTTGCTGTTGAGCGAAGGGAGACAAAATATGTTCTTCCCGACTGGATTTTGGTTGGGATTAAAAAAGAAAAGACCATGAAAACACAGTCTTGATCAATATATAAAACGTTTCTAGAGCAGAGATTAATTCGTTGATCTCAAATTAGGAAATTTTCCGAGTTATAAGGTTCTTGCAAAGAATATTATGTTGATATCTCGTCTGCACACAGATATCTTGGCAACAGGGAGAAGCATTTTTATCATATATAAACACACTATTCTTTAAGTGTAATGATTTTCTGGTATTGACAGGGAAAACTTACCTGGGCAAGAGGTCTAAACCATAATCCATTGGCCAGCGTAGTATGTAGCTAATTGTAAACGTTAAGTGTTTGTATGTTTCCATTATTTAAAAGCTATTGCAGGCTGCAGACTGGCAATCGAAAGTTTTTTTTATAAATTAATTTATGTACGCCAGAGATTGTTTTCAACTTTATTATGTTAAAGCCTGGTCGTGGTTCAAGCATTTAGGTAAAGCTACCTTAAAACTATTTATGTTGATTGTAAAAACCATTTAATCTTTTAAAAAAAGGTACTTACACTGGCAAAAATAATTTGAAATTTTGTGAATTTTGTTAAGTTTCTTTTTTCTTTTTACACCTTTCTTGCATAAATTAATTTACAATATTTACTTAATGATTGGCCTAATATACCAATTATATGAAGGAAGGTTTGCTAAATCTAAACTCTCGCTGAAATAAATGAACGGTTCACGTTTACCTTCTGAACCTTTTTGTCTTTTTAACATTTTTTTCAGTTTTCTCACATCTGTTTTTTTATTTCCTTTTTGTTTTACATACCTTTCTTATTGCGACAGCGTCCGATAAACATAAACAAAGGAATATCCAATACAACGTAGTTGTGACCGTTTATGAGCACAATATTTTGGCTCAGGTATGATAGTGAATTACAATGATGGGTGACATTTATATAAGATGTTGAACGGAAGTTGCAAAACAAGTAGAAAATACAAACAAACGGAAATTCCAAATTTTAGAGATAATAGATTAAAACAGTTGACAAGTTTAAAAAGAAGAAGACCCTGTAAAGGCAAAGTTAAAGCTTAGTAAGTTTTGTTGCGTTTGTTAAGGCCGTTAGGTTGAAGGGTATATTAGCTTTGGTTATTAGGGGCATTAGGAAAGCTTCTCTAGCTTTGTATTGCGAATAGAGTCTCAAGCAGAGTAGAGTTTCTGAATAGGGATTACAAGCATGTCAGATTCAGAGTGATTAGCAGTTAAAAAGTGCTCAAAAACGGTGGGTTTAGAGATTATGTTGGGTTTGTGAACTGGTCGTCTGTTCATTAAAACGGTCTTTTAGTCTTCGTTTAGTTTCTCCAGTGTACTGGAGGTTGCATCTCAGTAGTACATTGGAGCACGTAAATGAAGTTATTTACTAGAGTTGCATGTCTCATGGCTGTTTGTGTTTCTAGTTTCTCCCGTGGCGGTAAACGTGTGAAAGGTTTGTCTGTCAGCAATGTACTTGCATGTAAGTGAGCCAAATTGGATCAACTAATTGATCCAACGTATACCAGCTTGTGTTCCGTGGTTATTAAGTTTATTGCGTTATCTATCTATGTATAACCACCTCTATTTGTCTCCCTAACAAACGTTAGTTTTAAAAAGACTTTTGACTATGGTGTATAAATTATGAATTTATCAAATTGTTTCTTTCAAAACAGCGACGCAGCATCCAATTTGTTCCACTCATCGTGAATGATTACGTCATCTTAAGCTGCCCAGAACGTGATTTGCGTGGGAAGTAGGGTAGAAAACAAACATTTGCCCGGCAGAAAACCCGAAGAGTCTGGGTTTCAGCTAGCGGGTATGGGCAATCAGCTCTATAAGTTTAAGTGTAGCGTGTGTCGTGCCTTTCAAGGTCTAATTTAAAGACTCCATACGGTAAAGAATCCACGATGGCCAGTTCTGAAAATTTTCGCTTGGTCTGTGGCCAAAGCGAGTTTGAACTTAATAGTGTTGATTTTTAAAAATAATTCGAGGTCTCTCTTCGATTCAGTTGTTACGGTGTTGTGGACTTCTGAGCCAATCACACAAAGCTAAGCCCATATTTGGTGGTATTGCACAAAAATTAAAATTTCTTGCGGAGAAAAAAAAACAACACGGAAGGTATTTTAAAACTGGATTACCACAGGCAACCCAGTAAAAAGTACCAGTATGGATTTCACACTTGGTAATCATTCATCCTCATGCAAAGCATTCAAGCATTTTTATTGGTTGGCTTGTGGGTTCTGCAAATTTGGAAATCGAGAATATACTAATAGAGGAGATTGGCCAAGAGTGTTTGAAGTTACTTCAAGCAAATTGACTGACATTAATTTACCAAAACTGTACAGAGTAGAGCGATCTTGTTGGTATGGCAACCATTAACCAGGGGCTCTTACACTTATGTACCTGTTAATGCAAATGGTTCTACGATTGATCGGTTGGCAGCACCTGTACCAGATGAGTCTGTTGCATCATCAAATCTGCCTCAACAACTTCTTTTTGCAGGTGAGGCCACAAATCGAACAATGTATGCCTCAGCACATGGTGCATTTTTAAGTGGTATTCGAGAAGCTAGAAGAATTCTGAAGAACCTTGCCTCTTGATGCTTGGCTGTCAGAAAAGGGCAAAGTGAAATTGGATGGAAGAGTTTTATGATACCCCTGCAAAATATTTAAAGTCTAGCTACCTAGTTTCTGAATCACATCTT
>ERZ1740055.679-NODE-679-length-10208-cov-8.406973_pt1 | contig 10208 bp, 5 predicted proteins | sample MGYA00581747_ERZ1740055 | MGnify/ENA primary metagenome ERZ1740055 (study PRJEB43018, sample SAMN04849739) | marine metagenome | isolation source: floating plastic debris | place: Pacific Ocean | collected 2008-08-28 | study: EMG produced TPA metagenomics assembly...
CATGTATGCATCAAGCACGTGCTAGACTTCCAGATAATACTTGAGTTTTTTTCCTCGTGTCATCTCGACACGACAATAACTGCACGGTCTTGCTGGTTATAGTGACGACAGATAAACAGAAATCACATGGTCAGTTTTGATGTGTACCATAACATAAATAAGAAAACAATTTTCTTTGAAAAAAGTACATTTACAATTTGAACAATGCTGTTTTCTTTACTTTGTAACTTGAACATAGATTTAAAAAAAGGAAAACGAGGTTGAGATGGTTTGGTCATGTAAAACGTAGGAATGCAGAGAACACCATACTTAGGAGCAGGAGGTAAAAGGTAGAAGGCCAATAGGTAGGTCAAAGAATACCTGGAGTGAGACATAAGGAAGTTGAACATCACAGAAGATATGGCAGAGAATAGACAACAGTGTCTAGAAGCAACTCAAATCACGTCCGACCCAGGAGTGGGAAACTTGATGATGATGATGATGAGTAACTCTCACTGGATAAATAATAATCAAGTGCTCAGCAGTAAAGTTTGGAGAAATTGAAATGATGAAGTAACCTTTTGCACTGCTGTATAGGTTGTAAGATGAGTGAGTGACTGTAGATGCAGTAACACAAGAAATCTTGCCTGCATAATATCATACATTATTTTGGGTATTATTTTTGACGGTTGGAAAAACTGGAAAAACATTCAGGGGTTGACAAGAGCTCTAATACCCAGCACTAGTTGCAGTAACCAATTTACTTTTACAGTAAGTCCCTCGCAAGATAGGAAAGGTTAAGCAGATTTGAGGAAGCTTTCTACCCCAACAAAAGATAAAACAGTTAATTTTAATAGTTTAGAATATTTGTGGTAGTTTAAAACATGTTTAGTTTACTATAAACGTTAAAAAAGGATGTGTCATTAAATTTTAACAAAATATGCATCGATCGGTAAAAAGGTTAGCAAGTGTAAAGTATAATTAACCATTAGCCCCACCAGGAGATAAAAAGGACCAGTGAGTTACAGTATTTTAGAACAACTCGCATCCACTAACTAACCCTTAATTATTGAATTTTTATTTTTTTTTTTAGGGAAAGTACATGGACATTGAATTTGATTTTAAGGGAGACCCTGTCGGTGGAGTTATTACAAATTGTAGGTGAAATTTTCTCTCTTAAAATTAAAATAACTTGTAAGTGTTGTGGACAAATATTCTGATAGTTTCAAAAATAAATTTTTCCTCAGGGTCTCTTATGAATTGTCAAAATTAATAATAAAACAAATATTATTAATTATCAAATAAAATGAAATCGTGGTCTAATTATAGAAATTATCACTGTGACAAAAGGGCGAGATTCTATTGTATGGTGTTTTAGATTGTGACGTAACAAGATAGAGAAATTGGTTTTATTTACTAACTAAAGGTAGTTGGTGAATACTTGTAAATATTTTGTAAAGCAATGAAAAAATTCTGCAGTGTGAACATAGTAAGATACATTAGTTTTATGTAATTTTTTATAAAACAATTTAGATAGTGTATGTGTGTTTTCATAGCGCTATGAAGCACGAAAATGACGTGAGCAATATTGTTGGCTCTATCTCCAAGTTGTGAGAATTACAGTTTCATGAAAGAAATTAAAAAATACATACGCACTTTGTATATCGTCTTTCTCTTTGTTAAGACGGAAAATAATAATTTTATAAAAGAAATAAAACATGTTCTCCGTGCCTTCATAGCCTGGTGAAAACCTCAGCAAAGTTTGTGAGAATTCTCGAGCAAGTGAAAACCCTCAACTGCATCTCGGGTTTTCACTGATCTGCTCTCAAATTCTCCCAAATGTTTGCCTCGGTTTTCACCAGGCTGTAAAGGTACAGAAACGTGTTTTATTTCTTAAAGGTAAAATAATGTGGTACTTAATCTTTGAAACCTTAATTAGTAGTTTGCAATTTTCATAAATGACCGTGATCCTTTATTATACTATCTACTTTAACCATTTAGAGCAGTTTGGTTGGCAGTTATGTTCATTTCACTGTCTATCAAGTTTTCACAAAGCCACAGAGTTTCATGATAAATCTGTTGACCTTCAATTAAAGAAATTTAATTGATACTTTGAACTTTCAGTTTTTTAATGTTACTTATTTATATATTTTTGCAGATCTGCTAGAAAAGGTAAGTATTTTTTTAATCAAGCTTTGGTAAATACTGAATATAGTAAAAGATATTTCATATAACTGAATGAAGAGTGCGCAGATCTATGTCATTTGAAATTTTAAAAAAAACCAGGAAAAATTGCGTGGACGGTAATGTAGTCAAGAGACGTCAATGGGAACTATAGTGGATCAATCCTTCCTTTAATGTTACAGTATATATATTTATATGCACATTGAAAATTTTAGCCTTTGTGTCACTCTTGAAGACAATAGAAAAGAATAGTCACTTTATGGGCTTTTGTACATTTTTAAAACACTTCGGTATTGCTGGTGTACCAGGGCTGGAAAACATTGATGAATAAACTTCATAGCAAGTGTACAGTATTACTAAGATCGAGAGGGCTAAGGACAGATTCATTTTGAGATATATTGTGTATGTTCATAATAATTATTCTTTCTTCCGTTGCCCCAGTACCTAGATTGAGATTTTGCAAGTTTTGAAAGCACCATAAAGTGCTATGGAGCCTCTATTATTTTAGTTTTCCAGATTTGCGTGGTCCACCTGACTATTTTAAATATCAGTTGTGAACATTGTGGGTTGGAAGTTATTGTATCCTAAGACTTTACTTTACATTTATGCTACTTTGCAGTCTCGTGTTGTTCACCAAGCAAAGGGTGAAAGGGGGTTCCACATCTTTTATCAGCTTCTTACAGGAGCTCGTGATGAATTACTTGGTGAGTTTGTTTACGTAATATGTACCCAAGCTTAAAAACTAATTTAATGCCATTCTGGAGAGTAGCATTCGTGAATCTCTTACTCTGCTTAATATTTTATTTTCCTAATAATGGCAGAACCAAAGATAAGGGTGTAAAAATAGTCTCAGACTCAATTAGTTTACATTGTTTTTTGATTATCTTTTATAAGGTACCTTTCTAGATAGTGTTAACTTTCTATCCCTTTTTTATTCTCCTCTCGGCAGTTTTGTTTTTCTGTAGTATATTTTTAGTTTAACTGGTATGTATTGCTATATGGAAGTTTGCAACTTGGTATAAAGTTACTGACGGGAATCGAACCCACAACCCTCTGATTACTGGTCAGATGCTCTATCCACTGAGCTACAGAGACACACATGGGGAGCCGAGTCACTGGTTAAGTTCTTGTCTATTCCTGCTGGACATACATCTTGCATCTGCTCGCTCTATGTCCGATAGTCATATATTGCTATAATATGATACTATTCCTCAAATAAATCTATATCGAAGTTTGCAAATTGTATAAAGTTATAGGAAGAAAGTGTTCTTCAGCTTGAATGTCTAGGAAATGTAATGCCTAAAAAATGTAATTCATTCTTGCCATTTCGGTGACCTTTGCACCATTTTTTTTTTCAAAGCAAAGAGGTTGTAAAAAGAATTTTACCAGAGGATCCTTCTTTGAGTTTTAACTTTTAACCTACAGATTTAATCTTGAGATTTAAACTTAAAAAGTCTTGTGATCTTCATTTTAGTATTTATAAATTTCATTGCTTTCAGTTATACCAACTGTTTTTAAGTTCTGGGAGATATTCTAAATACTATTGTAAATCTAGGTTTTGGTAGGTTATTATAGTGTTTGCATTGTATAACTTACTTTCTAATGATTACCAGGAATCCGTAACGTTTTTACTGTTTTGGTTATAGGTAAGCTTAAACTAGAGAGAAACTTTGACATGTATCACTATTTGAATCAAAGTGATTGTGTTCAAGTCGATACCATTAGTGATCAGCAAGACTTTGCTGTTGTTGAGGTAACATATTTTGACTCATTTTATTTTCTATATCTAGAGGGGCGAAGAAAGTAGCACTGTAACCTAAATCTAACAAATGATTTATCTAGATTATGATTGATAGCTCTAATAGGGTGTAGGAGGTAGCTGTGATGGATTTAGGAAGGTTTAGGAGGTAGCAGTGTTGGATTAGTCTAAAACGTATTATGAGGTAGTATTGATAGATTGGTCTATAATAGTTTAGGAAGTCACAGTCATGAGTTAATCTACAAAGATTTAGGAGGTACTATTGGTAGATTGGTCTAGGTAGGAATAGAAGATAGCAGTGATTGATTTGTCTATGAAGGTTTGGGAGGTAGCAATGATAATTGGTCTAGAAAGGTTTTGAAGATTTAGAAGGTGGCAGTGATATATTGGTCTGGGAAGGTTTAGAAGGTAGCAGTGATAATCGGTCTGGGAAGGTTTAGCGGGTAGCAGTGATATTTTGGTCTAGGAAGGTTTAGCAGGTAGCAGTGATTGATTGGCCTAGAAAGGTTTAGGAGGGAGCCCTAATTATTCCATTCGCCTAGGAAGATTTAGAAGGTAGCACTAATCCAGTGGCCTTAGAAAGAGGCTCACTGTAAGTGTTAGCATTTGTAGTTTTGTCTACAAAGGTTTAACATGTTTCTTGCATGGTACCATTTGAAAGAAAATAAAAATATACATTAGAATGTGTTTTGCAACTTATGTACGTTCTATATTTTCATAATATAAAAAGTGAGAGAGCTCTGTTTCTTGGTGTTGAACAAAACTTTTACCGTTCTTAAAACGAAATTTAGAAAGTAGCAAGATTTGAATCCTTTACCTCAGCGGAGGTTGAGCTAAGAAATGTGATTTTTATCTGGCTACTCATGACCTGAACTCTTTACGTTTCTTGCATTTATTTCAATAACAAATGTTAACTAGATAAGATTCCCGTGCAGGCGATTTTCTGTGGTGCATCTGTCGATCGTTATGAGCCTCTAGAAATGGCCATCATCCACAGTATAGTAGTCATAAACGTAAGCAGGTACTGTTGTATTGAAGCTAATTGGTATTTGCTTCAATATGTTATTAGACGGCCATGGATGTGATCGGGTTTACAAGTGATGAAGTTTTGGCAATTTATCAGTTATTATCTGCTATCCTCAATCTTGGTAACATAGAGTTTGTTGAGTACACCACAAGAGGAGGAATTGAAGCTGTTTCCATTGCAAAAGAGAGTGGTAAGTAAGAAATTTTGCAGGATTTTTGACCTTTCAAACTGAGATGAAACGATCATTTAACCTTTCTAGGAGTTTAAGATAGGCTACTGATAGACGTTGCTGAAAGTTAGTTAATTTCATGATTCCTTGGAATTTATCTCTTTCTGGAAACAATCTAAAAATAACCTTTTAACTGAAAGAAGCACTGGAGATTTTCAGTAGTTTGGCAAGATTGATATTTGTTTTAAGTCTTTTCACGGTCCTAAAATCAATTGTTGGTGTCGCATGTGTTAGCGACTGTTAAAAGATAATAGTAATAAAGTACAAGGGAAACTCGACAAAAAAAATTTCTACGTAAAATGTTTAACTGAATGACGTGGAATCGATTTAGGAGAAAAGATAAATGACAGGTTTTAATACCAGAACAGGAACACAGATAGATCAGTTGATTTAAGTCAAAACGTTGCATAAGAACAGTTAAAGTATTGTGTAAACGACGAGAATGGTGCCTCACTGAGAGGCAAGGGTCCATGCTCTCTTCCTCCTGGTCCATCAGTCCCTCCTCGCTTCCTACTCTGGAATAGGGTTGGTAAACGAAACAAAAGGTAAAATTGGAATATTGGAGTTTAATATGAAATTAGTTTCTAAGATTGTATAAATGTCTCACTGAAATCTTCAAGTGTTTCAGGCCTGCCAGGTTTGAGTGCAAAGGCAACCAGCAGTCACAGCAGCATGCTTCAGCTACTAGAAGGTTTTTAGAAAGATTTAGGAAGGTTAAACATAAAAATTTAATGGTAGAACGTTTAGGGTGAAAAAGGAATTCGTATGAATAAAATTAATACAGAACTTATTATGTAGATACAGACTACATGAGACACAAGTGCTTCAAGTTATGGGCGCAGAAACATGCAGAAACGCCATTTGGAGAATGTTTCAATCTCTGTTTTTATGTCTGCTCAATATTGCTACTTAAATCTGTCCTCGTAATTTTCTTTTTCATTCGAAAGCAGCCATGCTTTATGACATTGGACATTTGAAGGTTTTAATTTGAGTACATCTTGCACCCCCCATAAGGCTCTTCAGTTCTGCAACTTTCATGCTTGTTCCTATTTTTAATTTTGGAGTTTATTTGGAGCTTAGCCCTTCAACGATCTCTTCATTATTTTCCAAAGCAAACGACTGGTTGACAGTCGCACAGTCTAAATTAAAGTATTTATGCTTGCTTATCCAGTTAACAAATCAGAACTGTAACAGTTTCGTATAAGATATTGGCGCTTTTAAAGTTCAAATGGACGTTTAGATTATGTAGCTAGAAAATTTTCTTCTTTGAGAATAAGAGCAAAATTATACAGTTTTACAATATCATGTTTTCCATTTCAATTAAGGTTGGTTTTCTCATTTATCTGATCCATCTTAATTATATTCGTGTGGCCTAACCAGTCGCCATTTTAAAAAACAATTAAAGTGGTGTCCAAAATGTTGTACAAATCTTTACATTAATTTTAGTTTTATTGGAATTCATGCAACACCATGGATGGTATTTTAGTAACATTTTAGGTTGGAGCAATTTGTAGCAATAGCCAAAACTTCATTTATGTCTTTGATAATTTAAAAAGCCAGTCTCCACACCTAATAATATTGCTAACCAGGCCTGGTTAAATCCCTTATACTCAATTTTCACTTTATTTCAATATACATGGCATGGTAAGTTCCTCCGGGAAGAATGTCAGAAAAGGAAGAAAGTAGAAGTACAAGCAGTAAAAGCAAGAGAATGAAACGAAGGGCATCAGTTGTTTCTGAAGATTCTAGCAAGGGTGTGTAGTACTGTGAGTTGTTTTATTGGACAATGGCACAGTTTAGATCCCTTCTTAATTATACTAACTGAAAGCACATTGCACTTTCAAAACATTTTAAAGTCATATAACTTTAAATACCTCGGCAAAATGTTAAGATTTGGTGGCATCCATCAAAAACAGTTAAAGAAAACAGATTGGAAACAAGACTACATGTTTATCATAGGAGAAAAGAACGAAAGAAAAGGCAGATAGACAGGGAAATCAGATAATTTTTTAGGTTGATAGTGATGGCCTGTGTTACCTTACAAGTTCTAAGACTTCATAAGTTGGTGCCATGTATCTTAGAAGAACCCCGCGACTAAATCCCTTAATATTAAAACATTTGCTTTTAGGAAAGAAAACATAGCAATGTTACTTCTGTATTGGCTCTTCGTAACACTTCTTAAGAAATGCGGTGGCATTAAAAATGTCCCACTTGTTGTAGAATAGTTTATTTTCTTTCAAGTTTCTGAAATGCAGAGCTTTCACTCTTGCTTTTGAATGATAGCTGTGATAAAAAATCATTTTATTCTCGTGTAATATGAGCAGTAGAAAACTTGCAGGTGCCCATGTATGAATGTGTAGTGTTGATTATAACAAATAATTTTATTCGTTGCAATATCAAAAAAAAAAAAACAGAATAGTTGCAACTGTTTGGCAGACTTTTTTTCAAACCTCCTGATCTGGATTTTTGATTTTGCACCAGTTAAAGACAAAAAGTAGCAACCCCGTTTTTTAACTTTGGCCAATACATATTAAATTACACTCATAATTATGTTTTTCTTTACAGATTTGGATAATTCTTGTGAGATGCTTCAAGCAAAGTCAGCAGTGCTACAAAAGGCATTGACTGAAAGAACTGTGGAGACAAAATTCGAAGTTGTGGCAACAGCACTCAATGCAGTTCAGGTAAGGAATGAAGATTAATTGAGATTTGGATAATTATGTGGATGTGATGGGGTAGTGTTGTAAAATTGTAAATTTATCAAGTAAAATTGATGGAGATCTAGAAGTGTCTATGAGTGTGGTGGATTGTAGAGTTCTAGATGTGTCTATGAGGGGTGGTTTGTGGAGATCTAGGTGTTACTCTTGCATAAAGATTAATTTCAAGTGTCAGCATTGGTGATCTCTGATTGTGCAAACAACTTGTCATTTTGTTTTGAGTTTCTCCTGTTAAAATCCCGACCGATCCAAAATTTGTTTCGTCCAATTGTGGTAGCTTCCATATTGCTTCCTTTTTGTATTCATCACTTCAGAGTTTAATAATTAACAATAAAGACACAGATGAAAATAATTAGTTACGTTTCTTTCTTCAGGCTGTATATGCTCGAGATGCATTGTGCAAAGCCATCTACAACAAAATGTTCAACTGGATTGTGCATAGGATAAACGACAGCATTAGGGTAGGTGTTGATGGTTCACTTTTATTTTTCTCCCCTATGATAATAACTATGATGATAGTGTAACAAGTTAATTAGGATTGAAAATGTAAACTTTCGACTACTTATCAACAGAACTTGAAAAAAGCGTTTTTTAGGTGGTGAACATTAAAAGAAAGAAAAAGTAGGCTTGAAGGAGATATGATAAAATTGTTACAACTAGATGTACAATGATGAGATTTCCCAGGGTATTGACTGACCTTAGCTATAAGTAAGAATATTATGGTGAATCAAAGATTGGGTGTGAGACATTGGTCGCCACTTTAAAAATATAAATGTTTCCTTGCAATTGTGATAGCATCATCTAAATTAACCCTTAAACGGTCAAGTCTTTTGGTCAGACATACATGTATATAGTTGAGAGAGGGAGAAGAAGGGGAAGAGGAGGATTATTGCCATTGATACAAGTCAGGAGCTTCAAGTGCTCTTCTGATTAATTCATATCTTCATTTGGATTCCATGTAAGTTTCTTGAATTTGATTTGGTTTGCTAAACAAGCTAACATTTGGCATCTTTTTTGTGCTGGTTTATAGCCAGTGGCACATGCTTTTGCGAGTATATTGACAATAACGTTGTGCAACATCTTCTGTGGACAGAATTCCAGCTATTTTTTCACAGCTGCATTTAGATCCGAAAAGAATGATTATAGGCCAATATCTGTTTTATCTATGTTCAGTAAAATAGTCGAGAAAGTAATGTTCAAACGTCTATATAGTTTTCTTGAACGCCACTGTATCCTGTATGACCTACAGTTTGGATTTAGAGAAAATTACTCAACATCACATGTTTTAAATAGTCTGACTGAACATTTGAAAAAATTCCTCAGCAAAGGTTCATTCGGGTGTGGTCTCTTTATTGACTTGAAAAAAGCATTTGACACAGTCAATCACTCTATCCTCCTTAAAAATCTTGATCATTATGCAATTCGAGTATAGCCAATTAATGGTTTAAATCGTATTTGTCAGGTAGATGTCAGTATGATTCAATTAATGGTTATACTTCAGAAAGCAAACCAATTTCCTGTGGTATACATACCCTAGGTTTCTGTTCTTGGACATATTCTATTTTTTTATATATATTAATGACCTACCTAATTGCTCTGATAAACTAACATTTCATTTCTTTGTTGATGATACTAACATATATTTTTTTTCAAATAACCTGGACCTAATATAATCTACTCTTGATATAGAACTCACGTATGTCTCACAATGGCTATCTCTCCTTGTTTATTGATAACAAATCAGTTCATCAAACAAATTCTTTTAAATATCTCGGTGTGTTGATCGACTCTAACCTTTCTTGGAAACATCATATCCTTGAATTATCCAAGAAAATAGCTAAATCAGCAGGTATCTTATCCAAACTCAGACATTATAAATGTGTCTACTGATGTCCTTGTATTATTATGTTATGCATCATTTATGGTATTGAAGTATGGGGCCTTCTCATCCAAAACCAATTTACACCCTCAAAAAGAAAGCAATCAGAATATTAACTTTCTCTGAACCACGTTCTCACAGTGAACCAATTTTCAAATTCCTGAGAATAATAAAATTACCTGATTTATAGAAATCCACATTTTAAAATTTGTGTATCTTTGGGATAAAAAACAATTGCATTTTTGTTTCTGTGATTACTATGATTCTCTATGGGAGATACGTAGTATTCACACAAGGCAGGCTCAACTTAACTTTGATCAATATGGGAAACTATATATTCGCTACACCGGAGCCATTTTATGGAATGTCATCCCTTTTTAAATTAAACAAGACGCTCTAGGAGCGTATACTTGTGCCAGCTCGTGGATAAAATG
>ERZ1740055.680-NODE-680-length-10198-cov-8.420290_pt1 | contig 10198 bp, 3 predicted proteins | sample MGYA00581747_ERZ1740055 | MGnify/ENA primary metagenome ERZ1740055 (study PRJEB43018, sample SAMN04849739) | marine metagenome | isolation source: floating plastic debris | place: Pacific Ocean | collected 2008-08-28 | study: EMG produced TPA metagenomics assembly...
GCATTGTGAAGAGCTGTTAAGTCATGTAATTTCAAGATACCAAGTTGTTTAAACATTGAACTTGTTTGTTCATCAAATTTAGTATTAGTAATTATACGAAGAGCTTTTTTTGTAAAAGTAATAATGGTTTTAGAGTACTATTATATGTATTACCTCATATAGTGATACCATAGATTAGATGGGGATAGATGAGAGAATAATATAGTTGGGTAAGAACTTTTGGAGTTACAAACGTTGTGCTTTGACTATAGCTACATCTTATGTTCTTTTTGGGAACCTGAGCCTGTTTGTTAGCTATGCCGTGCTGATGAGGCCTAAAAAAGGCCGAAACAAAGTTCCATGCATGGCTGCTAGCAATCAGGCTCAACATTGTTTATGGTAGATTTAAGGGGTAAAGCCTGCTAACAACGTGGCCATGCATATTGCCCATTATCGTTAGCTATACTAGCCCTTTTGTGCTATCCATACTTGACGTAGTTTTATTGATTATAAAAATTCGTAAAGAATTCGCGTTTTGTTCAAAACCAAAATAATTTCCGAGATGTCTTTTTAAAAATATGAAATTTTTGGTAAATTAAAGAAGTACAAAAATAAAGGTTTCGGGCACTTTCAATTAGAAGTTGCACAAGATTTGATTGTTTTTTTTCCTTTTTTCAACGAATAAAAAGTTAAAAAGTTTTTCAACCGTTTCTTAAGAAACACCAACGCAGCTTTTAATAATCATGACATTCAAGATGTAATGATAATTTTTTACGTTCCCATTATTGCGATCACCGAGCTATCGTTACTTTAATTTACTATCACTATCATTACCGATTTCACTAACCGCTGCCTGGTTAGCCTAGTTGGCAGCAGTCTATCGTGCGGGAGGCTCGGATTCGATTCCCGGCCAACACTCAGGGTCTTGAAATAATTGAGAAAATGCTGCCTTTGCTATAACATATAACAAATGGTTAGACCTTCGCCTCTTCTTAGATGAGGAGGTTAAATCGTAGGCGTAGGCAAAGTTTCTTGACGCTCTTGCGGGGTAATTAAAACAACCCCGATACATCTATCGAAAACAGTAGGATAGTGATCTAGATTTTGTGTGGTCTGCTATTCTACTGAGACCATTCTTTGTACGGAAATATACGTTAGCCGTTGTAGCGGACGATCAAATGTGTGGTTGACTTTGTAAGTGCTTGTAAAAAGCATTTGAGTTACTGTGCTCACTTGTTGGGTGGCTCCACCTGAATTGTTCTTCAACAGGATTTAATGGGGACGAAATCAATTGTAGAATTGCATGCAATTTAGGTATCCTGCTGATGCACAGTAACTGTTTAGCTATCTATTTTCAGCAGCATTCTAGTTATGTCTGTTCAGATATCTATTTATATGAAAAAATGCCCGATATAAATCTGGCTTATTTGTTGCTATAATCATTATCATCTTTTTATCATCATAATCACTATCATCAACCTAATCATCATCACTACCATCACCTTCTTACTCTTTACTGATATTCCACCACCTTATATAATTATTCAGTCTAAATTTAGTATTATTATACGTCATCTACAATCTATACTGTTTACTTTCTAGTGAAAAACTGATTTTCAACCAAATCATAAATGTTGAGCGAAAAGCAGATCAAACTAGAGGAGCCAGATACCTTATCGAGTTGGTGAGTTAATTAGTGGCACTGAATCAAAAAATCTATATATAAAATCATAATCAAATCATAAATGTAAAGTAAAGGTACAAACAAATTAGATTGGCTTGTATAAATTGCCAAAATATACATATGTTCTTAAACAGGAACTACTTTGATGTTTTATGGAATTTATATAGATACAATGTGATTTCTCACACTCAATAAAACTATGATAAAAATCAAATCAAATCCTTTTTTGTTACAGGAACTGTTGGAAAGAACGAAGACCGGAACAAGTGAGTATTATATTGTGGGAGATGCATGAACTAACTTTACTAGTTTTTAAACCAAAAGATTTTGACTCGGAGTTTAAAAAACGGCAGCGTTATTGAGTGAGGCATCTCGATGATACAGTACTGTAGATAAAGAATGCCACAATTCTTTTATAATAAAAAAAGAAAAAAGAAAAATAAGATATTGTTAAGCATGGATTAAACGCGAATTATATTATTACAAAAATAAAACATACCCGGGGAGGCACGATGCAACACAGCTGGGAGATTAAGTATAAACTTGCTGCTTACTTTCTAGTGAAAAATTGATTTTCAACCAAATCATAAATGTTGAGCGAAAAGCAGATCAAACTAGAGGAGCCAGATACCTTATCGAGTTGGTGAGTTAATTAGTGGCACTGAATCAAAAAATCTATATATAAAATCATAATCAAATCATAAATGTAAAGTAAAGGTACAAACAAATTAGATTGGCTTGTATAAATTGCCAAAATATACATATGTTCTTAAACAGGAACTGTGCCTCCCCGGGTATGTTTTATTTTTGTAATAATCGTGCGGTTACAAAGCCCAGAAGCACAACCGTTGGTAGCCAGGACGTGGCGTGAACGGTCATCAAGATATTCAGTTCGCTCTCTTTCGACGAGAAAACGAGCTTTCCTGTCCTTCGAGCTTAGATTGTTGGAGCCCAGATGAAAGTTCCCAGTTAGAGAGTATTTATTAATCTATGGGCAGGCGTGAATTAGTGGCGATCCAGAAGTTAGGAGAGCGTTTATCGAGCTTTTTGTGTTATGTATCATCATCTCACGGCCCGCCAGCCTTTTTCTCTTTCTTGAGAACCACCGATTTTCCAATCACCCCTAAATGACTTCTTATTGTCCTTCAACGTAGAAGCGAGACAAAATGAGAAAACAACTGAGGTAAACAAGCTTTATTTTTTACTTTTGCTCAAACTAGAAGTATAATAATCTCGAAAGCGTTATTTAACTCATACTTCATACAAATCACTATAATTGTAAAGGCGATGAACTAATACTAAGCTTGGGTTGCCTGTGGTAGCATAAGCTTCTTTTTATTCTAAGAAGCGTAGTGCTTAGCACGATCTATGCATTCGCTTACGCAACTCGAGTACTTTTTTAGGGCAAAATATATCCAGAGTAAATTTGAAACGAAAACAATCACTAACTTTGTGATCGCCTCACATTTTTTTCCGCATTTCTTTTGTTGCTGTGGATCCATAACAGCACGGCCCGTCAGGTTGTCAGAATACGTTTACAAGTTCAAGAAAGAATTCATTGCACTCAACAAAACAGATGTGACTGGACGTCTTTGTTACCCACGGGGGTTGAAGTGGAGAAAAGATGTTAAAGTCCACTTCGTTGTCACAGGTCTTTATTTATTTGTATATTTATAAATCTATTTATATATGTATTTATTTAATTATTTATTTATTTATTTGTCTAGTTAAGCATTGTTTCTAAATAAATATACCCTACCTACTAGAATGATTTAGAAAACTTGTTTTACAAAATTGTGAAACACGATTTAGGTTTGGTACCATCGAAACACATATTAGTTCATGTTTCTTAAAAGTTTGAATTACTTTAGTTTTTATTTAAAACAAGTTATTTCACCAGCCCATTGGATCCGTTCTCTGTGAAATGGAAGGGTGCAGGGCTATTTATAAGTACTAAAACTGGCCTTTTTGGTATAAACAATGAAATCAATTACTTCATTCATTAACACAACAAAGCTTCGTCTAGATAGTTATCTCTCTAAATTTCAGAAAATTGGGGTCGCTCCATAGAAATTATTTTCAGCACATTTGCAGTGGTATCCGATGACGATATTAAGAGTCTTTCTTGTTTTCATTTCAGTGAAGAACATGGGACGGTGGATAAAGTTCCTTATAGACGAGCTTTGTAGCGTAAGTGTTAAAACTTTGTTTAAAAAAGCAATTTTTATTGCTATGCTTGTCCACTGTTTTTATCCCGGGATAAATTCCTGAAATCTACAACGTATTTCCAAATCCTTCGTTTCAGTACCTTTTCAAATAACTAAGTTCCGGTCTTACCCACTCTGCTGCTAGAGATCTACAGCAATTTCAGTTTAAGATGGAGGGTAAAACGTATAAAAAAGAACATCTTACATCTTCATCTGTTACACGCTGACATAGAGGAAAAACAGGTTGCTACAAGCCCTTGTTACATCGACTTGCCTGGTAGCTTTAAGGCCTTGTAACATCGACTTATCAGATAGCTACGTATACAATGGACCTTGTAACATCTAATGACTAGTTAGATACAAGGCCTTGTAACATCGACTAACCATGTAGGTACAAGGCCTTATAACATCGACGGACCATAGGTAGCTACAAGGACTTGTAACAATGATTGACTCAGGTAGATACAAGACCTTGCAACATCGATTAACCAGGTACTGCAACTAAACCTTGTAACATCGGTTAACCAGGTACCTACAAGGACCACGTAGAGTTAAGGCTATGAATCGAAACATCGACTAACCAGGTAGCTGGTTAGATCTTTTGTTAACGCTCAGGTTTAATATTACCAAATTTGTTTTACAGCTTTACAGGAACACACCGGAGAAAAACTTTCACCTTGTGGTTGTGGACTTCAACAGCAGCGATTTTAATATCGAAAACTATCTCTCCAAAAGTGCGCTGAAGGACAGGTACTGTACCTTAACCAACCTTTCTCTGGTACGATCCCAGTTCAGCGTGAAATATGAATATTTATCGAGGTCTATTCTATCTATAGATACACCGTGGTTCAGATGAGTGGTGCGTTTTTCAAGACCGCGGCTTATAACGCAGGAGTGGCAACTATCAAGGTATTTCGTTATTGGTGCTAAAAGGTATATTCATTACGACTTCATGATAGACAAATTGTGTAATTCATTAATTTTGAATAAATTTATACATGATCTGAAGAGCACGCAATGTAGGAGCCAGGCCACTTTCGTATCAAGCATCAGCTTAGTGCGTGATCAGCGAACGATCGAAATCAAAGCTTGCAAACCTTTTAAAAGTGAAGTAAATTACTGTATTACCGCAATTGTGTTAACGCTGATAGAAAAATGGAAGTCCTCAACGAGTTTGGCGTTTGGGCACCAGGTATTATAAAAAGAAGATCAATGAATCTCTTAAAGTATCTTTTTCAGGATGTGTCCCAATGCATGCCTCTTGTTGTTTTACTAACATGTCGCAAAGTTATGAATGAGCCCCACTTGAGTGGGGTGGGGAGGATTACACAGTCACTTTGACTGTGACGATGTTGTCATGAATTAAAATTTGGTCCCAATTAAATGATCTCAGGCACACGAAGCTTTTTCATCCCCACACCCCCAAGTTAATTAGGCTTATGAAGAGGGAAGAGGAAGGGGTAGGGGGGAATTTTTCTCCTACTTTGACAGGAAGGGTAACCTTAGCAAACTCGATAAAGGATAACACAAATTTTTACACAGCTACTGTTTTGCATTTTATTTTGGGAGCAGCAAACCAGGCATGCGATTTGTAAGTAAATGTAGTCTAAATGTGGACTAAAAGCAAAGTTCACAAGGCGCGTTCTTTCTCTTCCCTCGTGCAGATTCTTCCCCTTGAGATGGATGCAACCTCTTGATACAGAGGAAGTCCCTGTTTCTGCTATTAACGAGTAATTCCGTAAGAAAAAACAGTAACAAAATAATGTGATTACCAAATACATCTTTTGTTTTGTATTTTTTTTTCCTGCAGGATCCCGATAGCATTGTTTTCTTGACCGACTTACACCTAACCATGCCACCAAATCTAATCGATAACATTAGGAAGGTACGAAGCAAGTTCTCTTCATATGTAAACCAGTTATTGTACACGACTTACTTCATTCAGTCCTTGAATACTCTGTGTTTCTTGTTTAGCACCTCACTTGACAAACCTTATTAACCTATATTTTGCGCAGATCACGAAACTAGACAAGAACGAGGTAGGAAATAAATTTTTCGGTTTTCCCAACAGCACACCATAAAGGGGATATCTGCGTACTTTCCATTGGTATTGCGAATGCATTGCGAGGGCTCTATTGAGTACCCAAGAGGTAGGTTTGATAGAGCAGGATTTAAGTTGCATGGTATTTACTATTATCACCTTCCAAGAAAGATGGTGGAAGAAACAAACGCATTTTTTTTTGTTTAGAAGATGATAATCATCGATTACCATCCGTAATCTAGATCAATCAACATCAAGACAAAATTAATCAGAAATTTAGTACTAGATAACTATTAGGATCATTATAATAGCTTATTTAAAGGGTTAAAGACTGGTGTGCGTGGTTTGTTCACAAATACATACTCACGATGGCCACACAATCAACGAGAAATTTTAATAACGCACGAGGCGAAGCCAAGCGCTTTATGAAAAAAAATTTTGAGGTTTTAAATAATCATAATATATATTACATTTATTATAAAAGAAATTATTATTGCAAAAATACACATCATCACTGGGATCATCACAAACATCATACGACTACCATTATCATCAAAATAGTAATGAACGTTTTCATTTAACTTTTAAATCAAGTGCTATTACGATCATTACATAGCGATTAATTATCATCATCATCATCATCACAATTACAATCACTTTAGGTTATCATTAGTTTTCCTTACTTTAATAACGTTGTTCAGTTACTGTGCTCACTTGGTGGGTGGCACCACCTGAATTGTTCTTAAACTATGGTACAGGATTTATTGTCACACAGTTTAGGTATCCTGCTCATGAACAGTAACTGGCTATTTATCTTCAGCATCTGTTTAGATATCTGTATCAATTCAACCTGAACCATCTTGTAATTAATTTTTTTTCACGATTTACATCACAATTAAGATTTTTTTACGTTTCCATAGGTGGATGGGAAAATCAAGGATTTGGTCTGCTTGGCATTTATAAAGCGGACTGGGATCGAATGGGAGGAATGAATACCAAAGATTATAAAAACAGATGGGGAGGAGAAGATTGGGATCTACTCGACAGGTACATTAGTAACAATATTAATACTACCCTTAAAGGGGAACTGAACCCTGAAATAAACTTTTTTTAAATAAAATCCTGAAAGGTGTAGAAACCGTATTTTGAAGTTTTTTCCTCGCATCGCCCTAATTTTCCAAGAAATTCTAGTTTGAATGTGCGTGTTTCACGCTATCTAGAGTCGTTGAGCGTGGGCGCTTAACTTGTCAGCGGTAAACGAAGGTAATGTGTGACGTAGGTTATGGGGAAGCGAACGAACGATTGTACTGTTATAGCTGTCATAAGCTTATGTACGAAGTCAAGAGTGAAAGAGAAAATTGAAATTGTGTATGATGTCTCGCTTCAATGTTGAACATTTTTAAAGATCTTCCTCAAATCTGAAGTCATAACCTCCTCTTACTCCGCTGATTCTCTATTTCTGAGCCGCCGATACAGAGTGGCGTCTAACGTGTTTTAAACTCGAATTTCTCGCAAAATCAGCGCGACACGAGGAAAAAACCTTTTAAACCCAGTTTCCACACCTTTAAGGATTTTATTTAAAAACGGTTGATTTTAGGGTTCAGTTCCCCTTTAATACTAACACCAAAACAAATACTAATTATTCTAGTACGTCGGCAAGTAAATGAAGCACACTGCTTAGTCAACTCAATGTTGAAAAGTTTGATCATCATCGTAACAGAAGCACGAAACGGACGTTTCGAGCGTTAGCCTTTCATCATCACAAGGCAACTAAAAATGTTGAGAAAATGGAGGGTTTATCTAGGTAAATTAATGTATTCCTCTGAGGAAGTTAGGACTAACGCCCGAAATGCCAGCTTGTGCTTTCCCTACGGCGATGATCAAAATTTTCAACATAGAACTGATTAATAGCCAAATCCTTTACGAGCCCAGTGGCCCATGGCTTATCTCCAGTTTCTGTAGTAATGAGTGAAGTCTTTGACTTCCTCTGGACGGGACACTAATCCATCGCATCATCTCATCTGGCTCCCGTGACCGAGAGACAGCGCACGACCGAACGCCAGTAGTCACGGTCCCCCATGGCTGTACCCAGATCGTCAGGTGGTATATCACTATCTCTGCTGATGACGTCAGGGAATGTGAGCTTCCTGCAGGTTGGTTTGATCTTTCATAATATCAGATCTGAGGCAAGCTGGTCTTTCGCGCGGTAATAGTGACCAACAAACCGCGCCCACCGCAGGTTAGATCCCAGCAGACGCTTGTACTCATAACTTACCCAGGAAAGTGTAAAATACCGCCGAAAAGGCATTTTCCGGCTAATTTATTTTCTTGATATTAAAGTTTCAAAAAAACTTTCAAGGTGATTTTTTCCATGGAAAGCTAAGTTAGCTTGGCGGAAAAGTCACACAAATGTTTAAATCTCAGCAGAGCCGGAGATAGAACAGAGAACCTTGTAGTCGGAAAGCAGAGATCCTACCAACTGGGCCAACCAGCTCTCCTAATTGTTTAGTACATACCAAACTAATTATAAACTAATAAATGAATAAATATCCTAATGCTTAATTATGATAATACAACTAACATGGAACTTTGCTTTTCAACTGCAGGGCGTTTAATGCAAAGTTAGAAGCAGAGAGGTTATGTCTACCTAAGCTTTATCACTTTTTTCATCCCCGAAAAGGAGACTGGTATATTGAGGACGAAGTTCCACTGTACCAACAGAACGAACTAAAAAACAAGTTGAAAAATAAGTTGAACAAGAAAGTCACGTGATTCGTAATATAAATAATGTAAAACGAATTATACGTGAATTCCAAAGTTAGGTAAAAGATTGTTAGTTCAAGGAATTCGCACTTCTTTAGTTTACTGTTCAGTTGTTCTTTTTCTTATTCAATACATTTTTTAAAAGTTATTTTGAAATTAAGTAATATTCTAAATTAAAACTCACTTGTTTCGCTTATAAATTTTCTTGGCAAAGTCTAAAAACAAACTTTCAGGTAGACAACCAGATTTTTCAGAAATTAACTTTTGAATTTTTTGATAGCTTTCTTCTTCGTAGCTTGAAAATGTCTCTCTTAATTTCAATTCCTTGTACAAAGCTTTCACCTTCTGCGTCGCTGTTTCGTCTTTTTTCCCATAGTTTTCCTGTTGATTAAAGGGAACATGCATACCCTTAGTTAATATTTACTTTAATTAGTACAGCGGTTTTGATATGATACCGGACTGGGTTTCATTCCAGAACGACATTGTTTTGGTTCCATTTACATTTCTGCTTTTTTAAATATAACATAGTTTGACTCATTCGGAATAACTTTTCCCTTTCTTATAACGCTTCGAAGTTTTCGATCCAGAATGAAAACTGACCGCAATTTATTTCAGTAACATGTAAGAAATGTGTAAGTTAATACCGCCCAACATAGTGGGTCTTCTGGTAGATTTGGTCAAGTATAAAGATGGGAATACGTTTTAGAAAGAATTTGCATACATATGTGCTTAATGTAAGCAAAATATAATAAACAACCTTTAGAATCTGCAGCTGAGGTTGGGAGACGCGTTGGAGAGCTTGTACCACCAACCACGTGCACTTGTTCTCCTCAATGTCGGTACCAACCTTCCCAGTCACGGCTGGGTCCCCATAGCAATCTAGAAAATCGTCCTACAAACAACAAACCTTATCAAAATTAAGTGATAACGTACATTGATATAGAAATTTCAGAAATTATAATTTAGTCAAAGTTTGTATATTTTTAAATAGATATCTTCAGGTCAGACGGGAAAACACAGTTGACTGTCTGAGGGAAGTCTCTGGTAAACACGGCACTATAGAGCATTGTATTTCTCAGTGTTCTTTCTTCATCGAAGAAATAAAAACATTTTGAATATCTTGGTATACTGTAAAAAATCAAAAATAGCGAAATATTGTGGCACAAGGAAACAAATAAAAAAAACGTAGTATAACTGAAAAACTGCTTTAAACTATGAAAACAAATATCTTCCCATCCCAAGACCTACAAATCTAAATCCGTTTCCATCGACTGACTGCAATAAATGTCCATTATACGTAAAGCTATCCGTTTTTAGAGCCCCCTCAAGTTATAGCTTACAGAACGATTTATTATATCCGGACAGGATTTTTCAAAAGTCTCTTGTCTGAAAAACTGTCTGTCTGATCTAACATACCGTAAATTCCGAAAATAAGCCCTGGGGCTTATATTTTTCAAAGGCCCTTTTTAAGGGGCTTATTTTTGGAGGGGCTTATATTCGGAGGGGCTTATATACGGAGGGAAA
>ERZ1740055.681-NODE-681-length-10195-cov-7.054043_pt1 | contig 10195 bp, 2 predicted proteins | sample MGYA00581747_ERZ1740055 | MGnify/ENA primary metagenome ERZ1740055 (study PRJEB43018, sample SAMN04849739) | marine metagenome | isolation source: floating plastic debris | place: Pacific Ocean | collected 2008-08-28 | study: EMG produced TPA metagenomics assembly...
GTAAAGCGCCTTTGATCATCTACCTAATGGAAAGGGCGCTATATAAATGCTAAATTATCATCATTTTAGAAATGTATTTTGACACAATGCAAACTTTTGATTTGACGTTGTGACGTCAAAGGCAGCTGTTCTGAGCCCGCGATAAAAGTGCACTCTGGCGGCCTACTTAAGGTTTTACTAGCCTGCTTGTAATAAGTTTTTCAAAATTTAGATCCGCGACTGAATCGCTTTAAAATCTTATGTTTCGGGATCTTAAATATATGCACTTCAACGTGTCAAAAAATAATTTTGGAGACACGGTGCCCTTTAACTGTTGATCAGATCTTTCCAAAACTGAGCTTAACGAACAGGAAAGAGATTTTTAACATGAGAAGGAAAGATTCATATTTCCAGGCGCGCATCTGTTATATTCCGTTTATCGGTTCTAATTAAAATCATCAGGTAATCATACCGTAATATGTTTTATTTTATACCTTTTGACAGTAAATACCACTCCTGGAACAGCGCTGTACTGCACAACGTCTCCAACTTGAAAAATTCATTGAATTGGAAAATGACTTCGTTTTGATTTTTTAAAAAAAAGGCAGTTGTTTTAACAGTAAGGCGGTATTTGAACACCCCTTCAAATATAAAATCAATTTTTAAATTTTATCTGACGTAAAAAGTGAAAGTGTTCACGTCGTTCTAAGAACTCTAGGCTTGAAAAAAAAGTTACCATACAGTAGAGCTGCTGCATCTAACACCTGTCATAACGCAAAAAAGTGGTCGAATTTTCTTGAAAAGACATACGATTGTAACTCCATTTCATAACAGAAACTCTAAACAAAGCATATGAAGTTCACATTCCAGTAAATCGCTTAGTTTTATGACAGATCTCTTATCTAACACTTGTCATGTGTCTTTTTAATTTGTTTTTGGTTAGGAACTTGAAATAGCAGAACAGTGGGCAAAAGAAAATGGAGTCCCATTTCCTCCAATCAACGCTGAGGAGACATTTAAAAGAGAGGGCATGAAAGAATACTATGTGTTTAGACACCCAACTGACCCAGCTTGTCCCATTATTCTTCATATCGTGCTGGTCAACCATACATTTAGAGACTTTAAAAAACCAGGTAAAAGGGAAGTTGAAATGGCTTATATCTTTCCCAAAAATCTCATCTTAATTGCAACACCAAAACTCTTGTTTATATGAAACAATTTAATCGCTGTCATCTACAGTACATTGAAGAAACTAAACGCTCTCTCAAAAATAGATCTGATAAGCGTCGACGTACAGTAGATAATTATCATGGAAAGTCCCCTCCTACCAACAGAAATAATAAATGAAGGGTTGATGCGCTATATGAAAATTAACTTGTCAGTGACCAATATGAGTTGGAGCTCGGATGAGAACCAAGAATCAAGCCAAGATCTGCAACAATATTTTGTACACGGTCTTTCTGCAGTACAGTCTCTATACCTCCTACCAACGCTGCTTATCATTTTTAGCTAACCCCTAATCACTCTTCTAATGATATTCAACTAATTCTCTTTGAAAATTATTTAGTACTAGAGATTCAGTCCGCATGGCTCGGGAAGTACACCTCATTCTCAATAATTCACTTCACTTCTTAATATAAGAAAAGATTTACAGGTTGTATCTTATGTCGATCACTTAATCATTTTTATAATTTTAAAATTTTTTGAAAAGCTTTATCATACTTTGTTTTCAAACATATATTAATATGCGACCTTCGTTAGGAGGAATGATTAGGGGAGGGGAGAGAAAAGATAGTTACTTTCATGGTATTGTTTTACTTTATCTTACTTCTTCTACTAAATTATTTGAACAAAGTATTTCATACTTACATTTAAGGAGTTCCAAGGGAAACGAAAGAAGAAAAAGCAGAGGGAGATTTTCATATCTTCGAAGATCCAAACGAGTCCTTTGGAACATTCAAATTTGACTACAACAAGGAGAATTTTGAGCATCTTGCAGAACTCATGGAGTACAATGCGTTACTTTGTGAAGATGTTATAAAAGATCTTTTGGCAGAGTGTGTCGGGAAGTTGAAACACAAAGAATACCAAACTGAAACACATTTATGATTATTCAACATGCGTTTTGTCATTTCTGCATCTAAACAATAGCCATCTTCTCCATGCGAAAAAATGTACTAATAAGTGTCGAGTTGTTTGCAAAAGGAAGTTGCAGACGTGGCAATTTTTTTTTGTTATACAGAAAGTTAAAAATCTCTCGTCTACACGATCGAGCAAAACCTCTATGACACAAAAACTTTGTCAAAAGAGTTTGCTCATGTAGATACGCCCTAACAATAATACAATAAAACAATGCCTTTAGGGAGTGTTCATTATTTATGGCTTGGGAGGGGGGGATGGGACGAGTTGATGTTTTATACAGTACCCCTTTCAATTTTTGAATGACGTCCCTGTAAGACAGCACAACAAACTTAATGGCTCCCTCCCCACGACGGCAAGGGGAGGGGGGTTGTTAAGGCTTATGTAAAACAGATGTAAAGAAAACTATTCTGACACTAAATGGGTGCCAGTAAAATGCAACGACACTGCTCTTCTGGTAGTATTTGATTACTTACAGCCAAGACTGTCCTATCCGGAAATATCGAGAACATTTGCGGGTGTTTATCACTGTTCAAGATTCAGTAAAGATAGATTTTATGTTCTAAAAAGCTAAAAACCTTAATGATATCTCTCCTCTCCCCACACAACACCTTTCAAGCTCCAATAACCCCCACTTTTACACCTTTAAAAACTTTTTTGCTCCTCCATATGATTTCACCAACCTTTCCCTTCCCCAAATCGTAAATTATGACACTCCCTTGCTTAAAATTGTTACATATATAGCAACCACGGTTCAAATCCCTTTCGTCTTCCTATTCAAATTTTGAATTATTTGAAATAAAATTTTGAACAATTTAATTCACTGTTTTATTTTTGATTCTGTATTAGAACGAACACAAATCCATCTATTCTTCACAATAGTTTAATTTCACTTCAATGTCAGTTTTAGTTAAGTGAAGACGCAGTTAAGTGAAGACGCTTACACGGAATACAGCATTGAACTTTCATTTTGATACCAATGATTCTTCTGAACAAGAAAAATTTGACTCAAATTTTAACTTGAAAGAAAAGTAAATTTCATCGAAGAGCGGTAGGCCACTTGGCGTTTCAGAGTCGAGAGATAAAACTTATCTTGAAAGACAGATAAATAGCTTGAGGTCCAATAGTCAAAGTGATATCGCAGATTACAAAAAGGGCATATTAAACTAATGATGACAAATATTAAATTTCGACCAAATTGAGTTTCTGTACCCACATGAAGAATCCGTGTCATATCAGCAATAGAAATGTTTGTACCATGTGTGTGAAACTTATATTTTTCAGAAGAACGGAAAACTTCAGATAAAATAATACACTATACAATGATTTGACCGCTAACGTTGGATCTTTGAAAAATTAAGTCGGTAACAAATGTTTGAAATAACTAAATGTGAAAATAAATATATGACAAAACGTTAAAATTTTTAGAAATACTTTTCTTTTTTAGAGACCGAGTTAAACAAGCAGATACAGAATTTAAAATTTACTTTTTCCCGTCTTACATTCTCAAAACCAGTAATTACTTCTCACTTACACAGCGTTGCTGATGAAATATAAATAAATTAAAATATAAAAATAGTAGTCATATTTTCTATACAATACTTGAATAGAATCTAAAAACGTAGAAAACGCGAAAGATGAACTTATTTACGGAATTTTACAAGATAACTTCTCAGTTTTTCATAACATCTTTTTGCGTTCATAATAATCGCATTTTCTTTTCATTTTTAGCAACAGTTTCCATCAGCGAATTTATTTCTTTCCTCAACTGAGCATTTTCGTTCTCGAGGTATTTTGCCCTCTGCCACATTTCTATGTCCTTTGAGCGTTTTGCTTCCCTTGAGCGACGTGCAGCTGCATTATTTCTCTTTCTTCTCTGCCAGTATCGTTCATTTTTGTCTAGCGAAGAAACCGGTGAAGTTTTTATTTCTTCATTGCTTATTTCTGACGGTCTACAGTAGCAGTGATCTAATCTAACAGCTTTCTGCAGAAAAGTACAGAATGACTTCCGTTTTTCTTCTTCTTTGTTTATTTCTTTATTCACCGGAAGCACAGGGAATCCCCTCTTCCTCTTGGAACCGTTCGTAACTTCCGGTTGCACAACATCTACTAACACACTTGCATCTAATTCAGATTTTTGGTCTAAAATTGAAGGTTCTTTAATATCTAATTTAAAATCTTTAATATTATTGTCAATAGAGATGTCATCTAACGCTTGGAATGTGGAAAAAAAATCGTCGTCGTCGACTAAACATTCGAAGCCCATCTCTTCACCATGTAGTTCACCGACACCGTTGTGATTATTACTCTGAATTGAAGTCGAAATTTCATCAAACAAAAAATCCAACGAGCCCAGACAGCCGTCATCTTGAATATTAGAAAAAGCAGAACAGTAATCCATCGTGTTAAAGTCTGGGAGGCAAAACGAGCTTGAGACAGATGACTTGTAACTTTCCACTTCTGGTTCAACGGACTCGAGACTCAAAGTGTCTGAAGTCTCGGATAGAGGAGAATTTGGTGGTGATCCCCCAAAACCACTATCACACTCGTAGGAAAAGGCCTCCATTAAACCTGCAGTAGAACATGAGGGTTTTATCAGCTGATATCTATACTTTTAATTTTAAAAAACTTAGCGTTCATAAAACAATCCAGACGATAAAACAATTTAGACCGTAGAGTTAAACACAACAGTGTTGTTGAAGGTACATCTTAGGCGATATGGTAATATGTCTGCAGAGTGTACAAAATAACTTACGATATAGTCAAGCCAAAAGTCATTTAAAAATTACTTAAAGATCCGTGTTTTATTTGCTGTCAGTGCAAAACACTGACAATTTTATTATATGAAACTCACTGAAAGTCTTTTCTACGAGGGAGAAAAATGAAACTATATAAGTATTAGTGTTAGCGAAAGCAGATGGAATATTTGTAAAACAAAATGAAAATTTTCATCAGGCGCCAGAAAACTGTATATCTTTTTGGTTAACGAATAAATTTTTCATTTTAATACTAGGGCTTACGATAAATACTAAAATACCACTTAAACTTTCAATTTTCTCACATACGTAAACAGATATTTTCCCGAACACAAAATGATCTTTATAAAAGACAAAATCACTTACTCGTAAAATCGCTTAGCTCTTTAGTTTCCATCTCAAACACTGTGTATTTCTATCAGTTATTCCAAATTGTCCTCTGCGATATATGAATTTGATCTACTCTCACGGAGCACGTACTTGTTCAAATGGGTAGTAATGCGACATACTCCAAAACATATTACACTGACTGGAAAGTGTCACGCGTGACAAGTACACGTGATGGGAAGGACGAGGCCAGTTATATAACACGACCCAGCACCCGTCTTACGTAACAATGTAAATCCAATAGATATATATTATAATATATAGTATAATATATCCAATAGATGAAAAAATCCAGAATTTTATCAGTGTTCTTTTTTATTGCAACTGCTGAAAGTTTCAAAACTCTCAGTAGCAGATGGAAAAGCTCACGCGTATGATTTTTCACATTCACAGACAACCCGTATGTACACGTGAGCTTAGCAAATCAATATGCAAGATGGCTGGTAGTTTTCAACTCACGTGGCGACTACTAAACTTGAGGTTTTTGCAGTTTGGGCGATAAGATTTTGTCTTAGAATCTATTTTTTTACATAGTCGTTTATCGGTCGTGTATCAAATGAATGAGGTTTAAAAGCTAACATCATTTACGAACGATGAGTGCTCACCCCTTTGACATGGTTGCTGAATTATTTTAATTTTGTATTATACTTATAGTTTTATTTGCCACAATTTGCCAGCATAGTGGTTTGTCATTGTCATTGATTTCAACACTGTTTTATCTAGAAGAAGAAAGAAATTCAACAATACTCCGGTTGTTGCCTGCCTTTTAATCAAGCTGATCCTAACTTTAACAAAACACTAACAGGTAACTAAAAGTTCTGAATTCAATACTTGGACTGGAGACGATATTCACACTTTATATACTCACAGGAGATTGTTCTGATGAAAACCTTTTTAAATTGGAATTGCCTTCCTTTATCTTTGGTAACAAACCCTTTCGTAATCACACGTCTTACGAAAAATAAATTATTGGAAAAAGATTTCAGCTTTATCTTGTTATTTTAATTTTTTCAGCAAAGTTTGCTTGTTTGATTCAGTTGTTTTTTCATATACCCAGCACATGTTATGTGCTCATAACATAAACTATTAACAGTTAGATTATGTTGGTTTATGGTTTACTGAAGCCCTTCAACAATTATAGTTTGATACTCAGTTTAAGGAAATTTTGTATGCATTATTATACTTTAGTATATAATTATATATTGACTCTGAGCCTGCGTTTTAAAAAAACACACACACGCTTCGAACAGTTTGAATTTAATTTACCACTATTTTTCTGCACAGATATACGGCATTTCAACTAGTCCATTTGCTATCCTACTTGAAGTTATTGAAAGAATATTTTCTCAGTTTGTTCCTTTAGTCTTTACACTTTTTTAAATTCATAAAACACAGTCTTTGTGGTTGTAATGACTAATGTTTATTCTGGTTCAAAAAAAGCATGTGGCCAAGACATGAACAGTTTCTTTAAACAGAACTCCAAGTAGGATATTGAAAATAGTTATCTTTGTCAGTTAATGAGAGAACACGATGTGTCATGGCCTAGATGGGAACTGGGGGGACTATTTTATAAACAGAGAATGAAGAACTCGGGGAAGCCATGATTTTGAATTTATTGTATTGAAAGAACAATGATATTCAATTTAGATTTTCTTTCCTTCATACTCATAGGAAAATAGCTAAATGGAACAAACTTCCAGAAGAAACTGTTTCCGGCCAAGCGCTCTAAATTTTTAAAAGCAAACTCGTAGGTATTTTTAATACTAGGTATAGCTTTTTCCATTATTTTGTGTATTTAGGATATGATGAAATATCTCGTGAGTACTTTCAATCTATTTCATGTTGAAACTCACGTGGCACGTGCCGACAGTTTGATCGAAGCCAAAGCGAACCTGAATACTAATTTACCTCTGTTGATATTTATTTTAAGAACAGTTTTAATTATTATTTTGAACAAAGACAATATACTTTTTCGTTTTTGTTTTTTTTAGTTTACTACTGCAACACGTCCAGCTGCTTGTCAGCTGAGAGTGTTTCGTTTTTAACTGTTCTCAGGAAATCTTACCAGTTACCGTGCAATAAATCATGCAGTGGACATTTTCCGTTTGAATACCTATGTGATAAAGCGGCCCGTAGTCGTAGCGATTGTGGTGCAAATGTGTAGTAATTTGACTATACTCCCTTGAAATTGAAACACACGACAAGCAAAATGTTCCATCAGGATATTTAAAATAAACTAGCCATGGAAATTGCGGCAGCCAAGTGAATTCTTGCATTTCCTTTGGGTTGAAAATGAACTATCGTATTTTCCGGTGTATAAGTCGAACACTTTTTTTAGGGTAAAAAATCTCACTTTTTAAAATTCCAGTGTATAAGTCGACTCCTAAAATTGCTCTTGTATAAAACACTAGTATAAAAGGTGAAAAGAGTCTTCCTTTCGGAAAACAGGCTCTCCGCCAAAAATTTCGTTTACTTGAAGAGCCATTTTCATAACGTCTTAATTAATACTGGCTCTCAGTGGTTCGAAAAGCATTGCCAGTCAATAGAAAAACGACCCTCGTAGATGCGAAAGTAACAAAAAGCCTCTCTTAGTCAATAGACCATTAAAATACACATGGCAAATAGTTTTGAAAGAATTGTTCTGACGAAGGACTGAAGGTTTGAACGTCAACTTTTGTGCTTACCCTATGGTGATAATCCTGAAGCTTTTCAGCCATGTGCTAGACAGTTTTATAATACACAGTAGTTTTGAACGCGAAACAATGAAAGACTTTCCTAAGGCGAATTAAAAAATTCGCAAAATGAAAGATTAAAGATGTTAGCAAGAGTTTTACAGGGCGAAGAAGCAGATCATTGCAGGGAATATATGAGCCATCAGCCGGCGAAGTTCTGTACTGTAGCGTCTCTGCCTGGTTTCGCCCGGTTGCTCTCATTCATCGAGAGTCAAGATGGTGTTTAACAGGTCTAAGCTTGGGCTAGTTTTCAAAAAACTCCTTCTACTTAAAATCTTATAAAAACCCTGATGATCGCCTTTAAATGTTGCTTCTTTCATTCGTTAATCTATCACTTGCGAAAGCATTTATAGTCACGCCTATCATTTGCCCCTGCATCTCAAGCGAATTTGTTTTGCTTGGCACTCATTGCAAACCGCAATACATAAATAAATGTTTAATCTTGTTTTTTTGATTACGCAAGGTTATAGCAGCTACCAGAATAGTAAGTACACGTGATAAATATGATGTAATGTTTTCGTTCGAAACAAAAACTACAGCGCTCTGCAAAAAAAAAAAAACTCAATAATAGTTTTTAATACAGACTGAATTATGCTGAATCACGCGCTCGCACGTTCAGTACCCGGTAATTTTAATCTCGGGTTTTCCGAACTCGGGCTAATATTTTATCGTTTCATTGAGGACTTTAAAGCTGTTAGTAATTCTTTCCTGAACTGTCTTTGCTGTGAAAAATCAAAACTTTCCGGGCCGTTTTTTCTTTGTCAAATCGTTATCGTATCAATCTATAGAAGGGTAACTTAATCCTACACGTTTCAAACTAGGGTGAACAAAATCCCGTTACAGATCATTTGAAGCACTATACTGTTGTTCTGAAGTGCCATTAAATATAACAATCAACATGACAATTTTCGGCCATGTTTTTTTACCAGCAACGCTGTCTTCTTCAATTATATTAGACCGTAGGTCCGTCTTTTAACATTCGAATTGCCGATCCTTTTGAAACCTGATTTGGCCGTGTACTTTTCTATATTTTTTATATTTATGATCAATTTTTCGCTGACCAATTTTTTACTGTTTGATCAAAAAATTTTGGTATTTGACATTTTCATGTAGAAACTTCATATAGAGTAGATCAATTAATATAGATAACGTTCGACATTGAGACAGTACTGCAAAAAGACCGTGTACGAAATGTGAAGTTAAGTCCTATCAGCCAAAGATATATAAACATGCAGAACTAATAAATGAATGGCTGATTTACCCGTGAATAGAAACTTGTCAGTGAACCAATGTGATGATCGAAAAAAGCCAGGATCTGGCCGCAGCCTTTTTCGTCCTTCTTGGGACTTGTCAGGACGGCAGCATGAATGCTAAGGGTTGATTCACATCAGTTCACTGTCCAATTAAACTACGACAAACAAAAAACAATCCTGTAGAAAAGTACACTGCCAAATTATGTTTCAAAAGGATCGGCAATTCGGATGTTAAAAGACCTACGGTAAATGTCGGTTTTACATCCTGCCCACGACACGACTCCTCATTTTCGTTCGGTTGTTTTTAATTTTTTTTTATCTTTTGTTTCAAAAGGATCGACAATTCGGATCTTAAAAGACCTACGGTGTAATATAATTGAAGAAGACAACATTGAGAAAAAAGCGCGCCGGACGGAGCACCCACCCCTCCCCCTAAACAAAAACACAACATGAGAATCAACCTTGTTCCCAGGGCTTTTCCCTATATTGTAGTTGCAGACAACAACATAGAGAAAAGCCCTGGGAACGAGGTTGCATGAGAATCACTTGCTTTTGACAATGCAACTACATATGCGCACAGCTTTTGCAACCTCGTAACCATGCTACTTCTTCTCAAGGGATGCCATAGATTGGGTTCCGGGTAACATCTTAATGTATTTATTTTCTTTAAAAATTACATTGAAAACAAAAACTGGTCTAAAGTTCAGCAAGTCTTTTTTTTAAAAGAAAACTAAGGCCAAATATGAATGTATCAAAGCAACACAGCACAAATTTCAATATTTGTTGACCTTAAGAAGAGCCAGAAAAAAAAAAAACGGTCAAAATTGTTGAGGAGGTAGCAAGGCAGCATTTTATATATGAAATGATGTGACTCTACTGTATCGAAAGCTATACAACTTAGGCGGTGTTTACATGATACCGGAACGAAATTCATTCCGGTACGAGTTCA
>ERZ1740055.682-NODE-682-length-10194-cov-6.873064_pt1 | contig 10194 bp, 8 predicted proteins | sample MGYA00581747_ERZ1740055 | MGnify/ENA primary metagenome ERZ1740055 (study PRJEB43018, sample SAMN04849739) | marine metagenome | isolation source: floating plastic debris | place: Pacific Ocean | collected 2008-08-28 | study: EMG produced TPA metagenomics assembly...
ATCTTCACCATCTTACCACATATCAATCCCAAACTCAGTAGATATACTAATTCTAAAGTATTCTTTCAACCAGTAGGGATAACGTTTTGCTTATTGGTCTAAATAAAAATTTGACAGTCTATTGACAGTCAGTGTCTGAGCTTCAACTTGAGGAACACTTTCATTTTAAAATAAGCAACACTTTCATCAGTTCTAAAATAAACTTTGTAAATAGTTTTACAATTGAGGAAGACGTCATGGAATTACGTGCTTTTGAAGTGCGGATTGATTTCGAAAATTCCAAAATTTGTCTCAAACAAGCAGCCCCAAAGTCGCGAAAATCGTGTTGTATAAATACCACAAAAACCACAGGAAAAATGCTAACTTTATCCACTTCTGTTTGTTTAATTACAAATGTCTGGAAACACTGATAATTGAAAAGCAAAGGGTCAATACCCAAGTTTGGCCAAGTTTGAATTCTTCTTTGTATAGCGGACTAATGCGAACGGCCCTACATTGCTAACACAGTTTAACATCGGTTTGAAGGTCACCGTGCACCTTACAGTAAACAAAGTTTTCTTTTTACAAACTGAAATTAATCTTTAATCATACCCGTATAACTTGGAACATCAATTCCTTTCTGAGTTTGTGCAGCAGTTGCAAAAATTGCGTACATGACCAGGAAGATCATTCATTACGTCATTTTTTTTATTCAGAACCCCCCCGGCGATGTTAGAAGCGAAAATTGGTTCGTAGTTTACGCCAGGCACAATACATTCTTTTTAATAAGAACAGGTCAGGCTGAAAATCGACAAGAATTTGAGAACATGCTAAGAACACACCCGAGGCTGAAGAATGGCCGACAACTGTATTTTGTTACATTACGGAACAAAATCTTGAAATCGGCAAATATTCGGTAGTGCAATATTGTTTCCAACTGTTGTAAAATACGTAGGAATTTTACTATAGTAATTTACTGGACTTATTATTTTCTTATTTACTCTATCTATCTATCCGCTATCTATCGCTTTTTTATAGGAACCATTAACTTTTTCCATTCCTCGTTGTTATGTTAGAAACATTTTAAGAACATTTGAGGCTAAAATCCCTAAAATGCTTAAGAATATTCAGCCTCGGCCCAAAAATAAGACTTTCTTATAAAAAAAAGAGTGTACAGTTGTGAACTCACAAGTCCGAGTATGACCGACGTGACGATTGGAAATCGGTGAACATTCAAAATGCTTTTACAGTTATTCTTTATCGATGAAAGATGGTTTATAATACAATAGACTTTATCTTCGATGCGTTTCAGGGCAGAAATTCGGACTACCGGCCATTTAGTGTATCAAGTTACTTGACCGGCATTGAGCTTCACTACAGCAATGCCAGACGTAAACCTAGTCTCTATGAACCGATATTTTCACTTCTAACACCGGCTACTGAATCATTTGACGGTTCTTTATCGATACACAAATCCTCTATTTTTAGGTAAAAATAGCCGGCCATTAGCGTTTTGATTGCTTGACCGGAAGTCAATTGTCTACGAAAATTTCTATAAGTGTCTTATGAAAATCAATACTAAAGACGTGTGCCCGGCGTAAAACTAAGAACTGGCTTTTTTCTTCTAACGCCAGATTGTGAATCGATTTATGGCTCTTTATCCATACAGGTATATTCGATGTTGATTTTAGTTAGTTAAGCTTGTATTTTCTTAAAAAAGACTAACTGCGGGCCTTTGTTGTTTTGAGTTGCGTGACCGGCTGCCGGTCATTTAGACACTTCCTTTTTTATTACTCTTTGACTTTCTGAACCCACGAACCGAGAATTACAGGTTCATTTGGGTCAGAAGAGAGAAGGAATTTTGTGACGCTGGGCGGCTGCCATTAACACTTACTCGGTTAGTGAATCTAATGAGAAATAACAGAAATTAACCTCTATTATCATTCGGGTTTCTAAGACGAGCTTCCTATTTGTCATAATTGTTTTTACTAGTTTTTGTGAACTCTTGAACCGACAGTTACAAGTTCATTTAATTTGGGTCAGAAGAAAGAAAGAATTTTGTGACACTATCTGCCATAAACAATTACTTAAACCTAAGGAAAAAAACAACAGAAATAAATTATCGCTCTGGTTCACACGAGATTCCCTTTTGCCTTAATTTTTTTGTTACTCTTCGTGAACTCATGAAGTTACTGAGTTGGGACAGAAGAAAGAAAAAACTTTGTGATTCTAGGCACTGTCAGTTTGCCCGACTCGCTCCAGCGAAGTGTTCGACACCATGTTCATACGAGCGATCATGCAAAAGACCCTTGTGTTTCTACGAGTTCATTATTCATGAAAAATCCTTCAAAACTCAGCACTTTGGAATGCGGACTATTCCATCCATGACAAACTGAGGTTGGATTAACATTTAATGATTTTCTTTTAAGTTTGTAAACACCTTTTGCTTGTAACTCGCTAACCTCGTCGTTGGGTTAATTGACCCAAACAGTCTTTCGGTTCATCAACTTTATTAATTCGAACAAAAAGCGTTTCTTTCACTAAACGTTTTTATAAAGTGAAGTAACCTTAAAGTCATCGCTGTGTTGTTTGGCAAGTAAGAGTGAGCTGGGCTTTGACAGAACAAACTGTGTCCTAGCACTGTTGAAGGGTCCATTCGTCACGCCGTAAGTCATTTGAACGTAAGTTAGATTACTATTAAGTATTTTAATTGAAATTATTTTAAGGCTAACTTGAATTAATCTCCTATGAATGGAGATTAATCCTTTCATTGTTTGAAAGTCAAAGGAAAAAATGATGGGCGGAGAATATTGTGCATCAATACTACGACAATAATCTCTGTGTGACCTGTTTTTCTTCAAATTGTTGCATACAAACTTCTAATTTTTGTTTCTACAATATTTAGCCAATTAGCGCGTTTCTTATTTCCTTTTTCGAGCAGTTTTTCCTTCCAACAGTATTTACACCAGTTACTAAAGCTGGTCTTCGTAAGATGAGTTTGTTTTTCAAAAAAACAATTTTCTATTGGAGGTCAAAATTTATTGTCACACATTCTCAATGTTTGGTGATGGATATATAACTTGAAAATTTCTATTCCGTTAATCATGCCTTTTAAAGCAAATTAGCTTATGTTTATCTATTTTTGTCGAGCGGTATACAAAAGGACTCTTGTTAGTCCAGTGAAATTCACGAGGAAAATTCGCGGAGTCGCATCAGCAATCTTGTTTGTAGCCTTCATAGGTCAGTGCGTTGATCAAGTGGTAATCATGTCCTGGCAACGAGTATGGCGCGAGTCTATTGAATCGAGTAACAGCTAATTAATATTTTATCATGATTTTAAAGAAAAGAAAATTGTTATTCGACTCATTACATCGACAGCATAGCCGAAAGACCAGAACAAATTAGAAAGAAACTTGTGGGGTTTCCTCTGCCAAAGAACAAAAGAAATCGACTGTCAAACGAGTGTCATCAAAGTGATTATGTCGTGAATCAAACCCAATCAAAACTCGTTTTGTGTAACCACTCAATGTTGATTGGCTAATTCGTGTTAATGGTAAACCTAAAATAATTGATACTTCGTGCTAAATGGGGCGTTTCTTACGTCAGGCACAAGCCCCACGTGACAAGATGAAGGAGCTAACTTCTGAAAGCTAACAGTAATACTATGGACACAATCACTGCGGCAAGTTAGACCTAGTACTCTTTGGCCATGAAAATGGCTACGGGCCTCGAGATTTGCGACGATGAGAGTGACATGACGGGTGAGAGAAGCGATGAAGACAAAGATCCTAACACTGTTGAGGAGAGATTTCGCGTGGACCGTCGCAAATTGGAACAAATGTTACAAGGTTTGTCATGCGTTAGTGACCAACAAAGTGTATTGGCATTCATTCTTCCAACAGCCTTTGAGGATTTGCTTGCATTGATTAATATGCCCTGCTTCTTTTTATAGCTGGCCTTGATGGAACGGGAGAGTCGGGTGAACGATTTTTCCAAAAGGTTTGTTAGTTTTAATGAGTTTTCTCGCGTTACCGGTTCTTCGTAAAAATCTAAATTTGAATTGTTTTTCATATTTTCGTGATTTGAAGATTATGAAGCAAACAGAGACTGTAATAACATGGCCATCCAAATTAAAGATTGGGGCAAAATCTAAGAAAGGTAAGTCGGATGTAAAACCGCAACCCGTTCATTTTAGAGCTAGGCCAATATTTCGCTGATTTGTCGAGACCACTAGTACTTGATATGTGTGAAATTTGTTTGTTTCTTAGAAAGACAAATACTCAAACTTTCCAAGCTGTAAATGAAGATTATTATATTAACAACTGTTGTACTCGCACACAATTCACAAGTTGTATTTTTGCACGAGCGCACAACACAGCGAAAACTATTATATACACACGAGATAATTGTTAGAAGAACATTGCTTTAATTTTTTTTCGTTCTTGTGATAGCCTTGGGTTCAATAAAACACTGCAAATCTCCTTCAGACGAGCGCACGTCAGATAGCTAGAATTTCACTTCAGCAAAACTTGCAACTATTTTGTGTCGCTAAAATAATCCTCCTTTGTCGCTAATTTTCTTTTGTTCTGTCATTTATATCGGGATAAATTTAAAGACTGGGAACATAATGGCTATTATTGAGTTGTCCGGTAAGGGTCAGTGACGCTTTGCTGTATCTATGTCTATAAATATATATATGTGTATGCATATATATTTGGATAAAAGAGCGAACAAGATTGTTATGTGCTCCAGAATTACTATGCGAAATGGTAATTTGTAAATAACCTGCAAAGACCTGTAATTACTGAGCCCGGATCGTCACAAATAACCCAAAAATCAAATTTGGACCTTGAACTGGCGAATTGAAACTTGTCCAGCATTGTTAACCCAATTTATTGCCTTGTTGATTTCATGTATAAATTTCTAGCGAGCTGTCATGGCGTGCTTTAGAATTTTCTACGCTTATGTCAGAATTGTTTGACTAAGTCCGCTGGAGCATTGTAGAAAGTACTTTTTGCCCTGCTGCGGGAGTTTTCAAACTTGATAAGACAAAAACACCAGCGTTGTTTACACTATCCATTGCTGGTTCGAAGAATATTTTGAAATGGACCCATTTCATATCAAAATCACGCATTCTCATGACTTAGGAGTTACATTAATGAACTCGTAACTACCACTAAATCTGGGGAATTTTTGTAATTTTCCTTTCAGCAAGCATTAGCGAAAAATATCGTAAATGCAGTTTTTAAAGGTCACGCATGAAAGTCAAAATAAAACATCATCCACTTGTGTTAAATTCTCCATTTTCCTGAATCGCATGACTCATGATCGACATATGTAAGTCATTCTTTGCACGAATTATAATTTTAATTCTTTAAATACAGCATTGTTCTGTATTTGCAGAATCGAGAGATATATATTTCTTTGTTTTGTAACGCACTGTTGGAATCAAATTTTACTTAGTCTTAGGGGAAAAAAATGACGAGTAACTTGCTATCTCATCTTCAGTCGAGATAGTTGTAAAGTTATTCGCGTTTACAGCTTAAATGCAATCCTTAAAATAATGTATTGAAGTCCTTTACACAGCAAAGTTGATTTACTATTCAAACTACAGTTAGCGCGTTCAGTTTGTATCGCTAAGAAGCGAATATTTTTACAGCGAATGATTGAAACAAAAAACGCGTTGGAATTTGACGTTGCTCTTGAGCTTGATCTATGCCAGGTTAGGTTAAGTAAGTTTTTCGAGAACAGCTTTCTAAATATTTGGCTTGTGATAACATTAGTGAAAACAAAGATGATAAATAAAACTGCGTCGTGTTTTCTTTGCGCTGGATAATTTAATTTTCAAAAATGTACACATGCTTTGTACTCTATTTTGCGGTCCAAATATAAATGAAGTAGACTCGCCAGTTTACTCGTGCTAACAAAACATTCATTGTTCCATCTCTTGGCAACTACCAAAAACAGAAACACAAATTGCAAATGGGTTAGAATTTCGTTTGTGGATGTTATTATTTATTCTGTGTGATTTTAAAACAGTGTGTCAATTAATAGCAGAATTGTAACTTTACGTTACATTACTCTAGTCACAACCATCGTTATGAGACGATTAATGTTTCTCCTTGTTGACTAAAACATTTATTGTTTGAGTAAACCGATCTAATGATTTGCCTGTAAAGTTGTTTTTACCTTTTCATACCAACGTTATAAACAGAAGATGGAAATTTTTAGTGAAAAAGAGTAGACTGAAGGTGTCAAAAAGTTTGATACTTTTGATACCTATATCAGGTACAAAGAATTAAAGGTTATTTCATTGTCAAACTTATATTTATACTTGAAAAATAAATTATTTATTGTTTTTGTTACTGCAACTGTGTTTATACTAGTCAAACAAAATATAAATATACTTCAAGTAATCTATGTATTATCTTGAATGAACATTTTTGAACAAAATAGTAATGCAGATATTTAACCTTTTTCACTGAGAAAAGAACTTATCTGTTTTAAACTCAAGGCAATGGTATAAAAGCTAAATAGATCAGAGTGCAAGCAATATACATGTGTGTTAATTAATATAAGTGAAATTATGTATATAAAAAGGTTAAGTTAAACAAAAAAAATAATGGTATAAATGAGTAATTATTTCAATAAACTGAATAAACTAATGTCATTTAGCAATTAATCAAACTCGAATCTGATAACCCTGAAATTTTTGTTGTTTTACAGTTGTTCTGCATTTGATAATGCTTACTAATAATAAATTTATTTGCTAAAAAAATGGGTGAAATTATTTGATATTGGGTTTTCCCTGAATATGCTATAAACTCAGGGTCAGAAATCATATGACTTTCTGAATTAGTGACAAGTGTTTCTGCTCACATGATGTACATTGACTAAATCATTTGAAATGCTCATAGTGTTTTTGAAATTGTTTCAGGTATTGCTGACCAAACTTTATTTATTCTTTCAGATTGTTAATCTCCTGTCTCTTTTGACTGTTTCTGAGAGACATAAAATATTTTCCAACATCTCTGTTCTGAAACAAAAAAATTCTTAATAGTTAATTCTAGCTGCATAAAAGCTAGAGGTGAAGACTGCATTGCATTTCAATTTATTTGACCTTTCTGTTTAACAAGTTTCTTTCATTTGGGTCAACAAGTGTGTTTTTGTTGCACTATAAAGCACAAAGAGCAGGCATGGCCCCTGGTTGGTGCAGTTGGAACCAAAAGGTTCCCAGTTCCAGCTCCAGTACTGCCAAAATTTAAATATTTGTGTGAGCTCTTTTCTGCCGGCCTAAGCTAACTCAGCTTTCCATCCTTCCATATGCATGGCAGGTAAATGAGTACTAATTATAAATAAGCATCTGCTGAGAGCTAATCTGCAATAAATGAGGATCTCGTCAAAGTAGAGTCAAAGACTCCCATCTGCTTAACACTATAAAAACTGGAGATAAGTGCCACCTCCATATATGGGCCATGTGGTTCATAAAGGATTTAGCTTTTTAGTGTAAGCAAATTGGCTGTTCCAAATTATAAGAATTTACAGTTTCACGAAAGAAATAAAACTATACATGTACATATGCTTGGTTGGTTGTCTTTCTCTTTTTTAAGCCAAAAAAATGATTTTATAAAAGAAATAAAACATGTTCTCCCTGCCTTCGTAGCCTGTTGAAAACCTCGGCAAAGTTTGTGACTGCGTCTTGGAATTTCATTGATCTGCTCTCAAATTCTCTCAAATGTTCACCTTGGTTTTCACCTGGCTATGAAAGGCACAGAGAAAATGTTTTATTTCTTAAATTTAGAACTTTAATTTTTTTAACTAACCCTAAGCTTTCTATTTGAATTCCTGTAACCACCTGACTATGTAAGATATACTCATAAAAATGTAAAAAAACTAATACAAAATATTGGATAATGATAACTAATATTTACTTCAACTCAAAATGTTACTTGTGTTATATGGCTATATTATCACTGTTATATATGAATATGATTAATATCATTACATAAAAATCTGATATTGTCCATAGATATGATGATAAAACAACTGATTGTGTCGAGGTCATACATTTAAAGTGTCATGTGATACAGTTAATTTTACCATATGACTGACTCCTGTAAGTTTAAAAGGCTAGAGAATGATCAGCATGAGATGAAAGTAACAAATAGCTTAGTTAGTGTTTAATAAAAATAATAGTGACTAAAATTGAGAAGTCTTAGGACTTCAAAATCTTAAAATGTTGTGCCAGCAACTACAGTAAAATCTGAGCTTAAAATCTAAGGGTTCCTGTTGTTAGTTTGAATGCATGGGGAACACCCCTACTGGCAAACTTTAGGATACATTCAATTTTATTTTGCCTGAACTTTTTCATAATTTTATTTAATTAAAATGTTTATTTCTTTATTTTTCTCAAATCTCTATTTCTTATAACCTTTAAAACTTCCAAAATGAAGAAAATTTAACTTATTTAGAAGAAAATTTTATGGATTCAGCTTTTGCTGAAGACCAAACTTTGGTCAGACCTTATATTATTACATCGTGAATGAGCATGTATGTGCAACAGTTAATTTTTAGGGCCGGGGGTCAGTATACGTATGTGCTGCCTTTATAACCCTTTCAGCCCCAGTCAGTTATCAACACCCAACTTCTCCTTACATAACACATAAAAAAATAAGACATATGGTAATGAGAAAACAAGAATTGATCAATCAAAGCAAACTATGTAAGATTAACAATAAAATCTCAAATTTGTTCAATGAAAAGTATGGGCTCAAGTTGGGAGAATTTAGCAATACGTCTAGGCCTGAAAGGTTTATTTATATCTCTGTTGTTTTTTATGATATACTTGGGATATTTAGTGTGAGAAGTGTGTTGAATGGAGCATTCCGGACTAATAACTTCAAGCCTCAATATACGGTAATGGAGTGTAAAATTCTGATACGTTTTAAAATTTTTTGTATTGTCAATTCTTTTGATAAAAATTTTAATAAACAAAATTAACATAGATTTTTTTATAACCAAGTTTATATTTTACAGTTACATTTTAACTCGTAGCATTTAATTTGTTGGTACATTCCTTTTCCGAGCACTTGTACAGTATTTTCATATCATATCTGATACGGTAATATTATTCTCTGAAAAAAGCAGGTTAAGATTGATCAAACACCGAATAGCGAGCTTTGATATATAGTTGTGATATATATATATATATATATATTATGAACACAACACATGCAACAGTGTATTTACCATGTTTAAAAATTATTTCATCAGAAATATTGTAGCAAAGCATTTTCAGACATATCTGGCAATCCATTCATGCCAATAGTATATATAAGACATATGGATGCAGTATTTTGCATGATTTACATGAAAAATAGATTAACATTTAGTAATTACATAGACACGGTTATCGTTTGATTCTGGCTTTTTATCATACAAGTTGTTTCATGCAGGCCATGCCATTAGGCATGCACTCTTCAGTTACTTTACACGGAATGACTTTATTTCAAATTACATCAAGATTTAGTTTCTCAATGAGCTCATTTGTTATTCTTCAACTGGTAGGAACCTGTCTTTGTGACAGCATTTTTCAATCATTTCAGTTCTTTTGTTTAGAGTCGCTGCTCCCAGTTTGCAAATAATAGAATATTTTTCTGCTATGCATAAGTTACATCGCTTTGTTTTATTTGAAAACGGAGAAGTATGACATAAAATTTTCCAACTAATTGAGTAATCTAAATTGCTTTCTTTAAATTATCTAAATACATCTGGTCACTTAAAGAAAGCAATTTAGTTTGTATATATACATATATTTGTTGGTTGCTTCTAACTTTTCTCCTTTGCAGATCCACACATCAAGGTAGCAGGCCTACCAATACCTGTTAGGCTGGCAAAAGACAAAATTATGTTAGTTCTTGACACAAAGGTATGCAGGACTCCCTAGTTGTGAATTATTGTGGAAGAAGCAGATCTGTAATAGAATTTTAAGAACAGGACAGCATTTTTTAAATTTTATAAGACATGTTGCATTCAATTAGGGATGGTGAGGGCCAGGGGAGAGAGGTTTGTACTAGTTACAAATTGCATTTGAGACCAGCTTGAAGTTTTAATTGTTTTGCGTAGGTGTTAAATTATAGTGATATTTATCTGAAGCATTTCAATGGCTGTTTTTATACTAGAGACGGATAATCCGTCCAGACGAATTATCCGTCT
>ERZ1740055.683-NODE-683-length-10180-cov-8.363259_pt1 | contig 10180 bp, 6 predicted proteins | sample MGYA00581747_ERZ1740055 | MGnify/ENA primary metagenome ERZ1740055 (study PRJEB43018, sample SAMN04849739) | marine metagenome | isolation source: floating plastic debris | place: Pacific Ocean | collected 2008-08-28 | study: EMG produced TPA metagenomics assembly...
TAGAACTAATTAGTTTAAGTTCTTTTGGCAACGTGTTCCACAGTCTACATGATCTCATGAAAAAGCTTTGTTGAAAAAACTTAGTACGGCACCTTGGTATAGTAAAGTTATTAGGACATGAATTGCGGAGATTACTTTCTGGGGCAAGTTTTACAAAGCTGTGAATGTTGATGTTATATTTTCCATCCGGACATCCATGAATGAAAAGTAAATCCTTGATCTCATGCCAGTACGTGAGGGGTATGAGATTTGTCTGTAAAAGCCTCTTTTTGTACAGTACTGTGCGACTTGGAATACCAAGGATAAAATTTGTTGCCCTCCTCTGAACTCTTTCAACTGCGGTTGTGATGGTTACAGATTGGCTAATAAAGATAACTGAATAATTTTGCAGAAAACCGGTACAGAAATGCCAAACAATGATACACATCTACTACAACATTACCAGGGCTCGACAAAATCCCCGCCTGATTGCACAAAAGCTCTCTTTTTAGAAACATACATATATACAGAAAAATCATGGGTAGTTAACGATAGTTCAGTAAATCGATGCGCTTGTCTCAGTTTTACGCATAAAGAAGTATCAAAAACAAATAGAATCCTAAACCTTCTTTATTGACAGGTTTGTATCAGTTGACCAATTATTGAATTTCCAAAACCTATGACCAGTTAAGCAAAGTCAAGCAACAAAAAGCTGCTAAAATTAAGGCCACTTTTAAGAAAACGGGTTTAAGCCAAACCAGTATCTACTGTCGCCGACGAGCGAGACAAGAACTTGTAATTCGACAAGTATTATTAATAAGATTTTTGAGCACTTAATTTGTTTCATTGGGAGTTTGAGAAACCCAGTTTGATTCAAGCATTGAGCTAAAAAGGACACCCCTCTCCCTGTTGCGTTAACTATTTTTTAGGCAACTTATTAGCCGAATGATCAGTTAAACGAACACAGCCTGATTGAGCGACGTACGTGTAGTACGTACTGTCATACTTGGCTTGATCGCCAATTGAGTTTGTATTGATCTAGATTGTTTCTCAGTTGCTTTACTTGCTGGCCCTCTGCCTGATGATTTATTAATTGAAGGATTTAAGTATAAAGACTGGGTTCTCAAGGTTTCGACTGTTTTGGGTTTTGCACCGATTTTTGAGCTTGCTAGCTCGATATGGAAAGCGCTGTTTCCCAAAGAACCCTTTACATAAGTAAACACGTACAAATAATACAATTAAAAAAACAAAAAAGTCAAGTAAAACAGAAGTAAAAGTTCGCTGCACTGAAACACGAATGCATAAACGTCGAGGAATATGTCTCGATCTAACACATCGTACACCTGGCTCTCAAAAGCACAACAGCTTGCTGTAGGATTGCCTCACCTAGAATAAAGAACACGTGCTACGATTGGCTCTTTATTACGTCATAAAAAGTTACCTTCTGTTACGCTCATTCTCGATTCACGTTTCATCTATAGTAGCTTTGCGTCCTCTCTCGCCTGGCTTGTTGGCAATTATATACCAAGTGTAAATTGCACCATGTTTAACAATGACAACAAAACTATGAATGAAGTCGGGTCTTGAAGGCATGTTTGTCTTGCATTATTTTCCGCCTTTTTATACGAAAAAGTAAAACAAAGCTAATACAACAAGTTCTTAAGAAGTGTTTTTAAAATAGTCATCAAGGCTCGATACTAACACCGTAGCCAACTTGGCACAGACGAGTAAAAATTCACCTGATATAACACTGTTATACAATAACTTATGGAACTCGATTTAGCAATAATTGGTTTCGAAACATGCATATTTTCGAAACAGTGGTAATCTAATTGTCTGGGTTTTTTTGTAGGATTAACTTCTTCATGCCGAGCTGATGGTAGTAAGTGGGAGTGAATCAGTAATGTGAAAATATTGACCTAAATAACAGAACATATTTCTAATCTGCAACAGATTGTTGAAAAATTGAGTCGTTAAACGTGTTTGACGGAGGTTGTTTTAGAGATGGTCATTGCAAAGAGAACATTATCTAATAAAGGACCTCTTATTGAGATTATTCAGTTTTGAGACAGTCGCACACTAAGCGAGAAGTGTTATGCACAGACAGGCAGACGGACAGACAATAGGCGTACATTTGTGCAATTGAAATATTTGATCATTATTTTTATTAATAATGAGAAGTATAAATACAATTTTACAACGACTGTTGTAATAAATGCTGGTAATAAATAAATGAAAGACTATCTTACAGTATGTTTTATACAATACTTTTTACTTTAAAAATGTAATGAGTAATTTTTAAAAGTACAATCTAAAATGACTGAAAATGTTTAAGAATCCCAACTGGTGGAAGGCAAACCTCCTGGCTAATTACAAAGCCTGGTGAATTTGCCTTTGAGGTCACCGAGAACAAATCCATTCAGTTGCCGAGTTGAAGATTTGATCCCGCCGGGTTATCCGCATTTAAAACCCCGACCCTTTTCACAAAGCCGCTCTTCCTCCTTTTCAACTCACATATACTCCGTGGGAGTACAGTGGCAGTGAGTTATAGCTGGGACTTTTCATTTGCATAAAATGTTTTGCAACAATAGCTTTGTTAAAAATCGTCCAGAATGCTTTTGGCAGTTGGCGTGTTTTAGTGTCTCGATCCACATTATTTACCAGTTTACAGAATCTTGTACTCCTGTCGTTTTATCGTTTGTTTAAGCAATTTTGATTTTTGGATTGTTTTATGAAACTGGTTTAATTGTTTGCTATTATTATTGCATTGTTTGTTCGAAAATATAAAAAAAATATGAGAAAAGCAGAGGTAAATCTAGGATAACACTCTCACTCTTTGACGAGAATATTGAATGAGTACCCTGTAGAGGATGTTAGTTTTGCTCTGAATTGTAGTTCTTCTTGTGCGCAGTATCCTTGAGTCGTCTCATTGAGACTTTTGATTTGTTGTGTTTCCTGTGACCGAAATAAAGCAAGCATCAAAAGGAAAACATTTGAAAGAGCTGTTTTATATTTATCTAAACAATGATTGACAAGCGAACGTGTTAATGATGTGAAACGAAAATGAGAGGTGAAGAAAATCGAACCAGTGATGCTTGTTTAGTTCTGCTTGTAAGGCTCTAGCAGACGATTTTGCGACAAGAATGGGGCAAACATTACCAAAGTTAACCGGGGTGTTTGTTTGGTGGAGTTGTTTCTCTCCAACCATCTCCGGCCTCTGTCATAGCACGCATAAATTGCTGGGAATTTTACATTGTTTTAAAAATGAACATAAACGTTGTAAAACCAACATCAGTTATAATAACATTGGTAATCGGGAAAGTAGCAAACGACAATTGCGGAGAAGCTTAGGTTTTTAGCTTAAAAGTATTGAAGAGGAGAGAACAAACACCATTGGTCTTGATACCATCATAGCAGTCAAACGTTGTAAGCTTCATGTTAATGACTCCCCCTGGTTCACACCAGAATATAAGCAGCTTATCAAGCTTCGCCATCAAGCATTCATCTCCAGGAATAAAGAGAAGCTATTCACATTATCGGAACATTGTTAATAGCGAACGGAAATCACTTTGTCGCAGTTTCAAGGTTAATCATCTGAAGAAGACTAAACCGCATCAATGGTGGAGTACGGTAAAGAGGATTGCGGGAATGTCTCCTGCCTGTAGGTTTGAGGATCTCTTGTCAAAACTTGAAGCGTTTCGCATGGTCTCGTCTCCTCAAGAACTTTCAAACAAAATCAATACTGGTTGATGTTGTTCCAATTCCTAAGAAGCAACCGATCCTGGACATTAGCAAACATCTGCGTCCAGCTTCGCTGACCCCTGCAATCTCCAAAGTAGCGGAAGATTCCACTGTCACCTCATACTTCGCCCCAGCAGTAAAGAACGTCATCGACCCTGATCAATTTGGGACAATCTCCAAATCCTCCACGACTCATGCGTTGGTTTCCATGGTGCACCAGTGGTTAGAGGCCACAGAAAGAACAGTTGCAGCAGTGCGAGTCGTTTTGTTTGATTACAGAAGCGCGTATGATTTAATAGACCACAACATTCTGGTTGAGAAAATTCTTGGTCTTTCTATTCCCCGATTGATTGCGAATTGGATCATTAACTTTCTAACAAATCGCCAACAGCGCGTCAAGCTATCCCCGACTTGTATTTCGGAGTGGGTGTCGGTGCCAGCTGGGGTACCTCAGGAAACAAAACTGGGGCCCTGGCTGTTCCTTCTTATGATTAATAACCTGCAAATCCCCAATGTCGCGACATGGAAGTACGTGGACAACACCACTGTTTCCGAGGTATATTTGATTCACTGTCAGCTAACGGTTCAACGTTACCAGTTGCCCATGAGGCTACCATCTTAGGGTTAACTATATCTCGCGACTTCTGTTGGAATGCTTGTTTGTTCAATTATCAAGAAAGCAAACAAGCATTTTTATTTCCTGGTATTGCTGCGCAGGGCGGGTCTTCCGCCAACAAATATTATTGATTTTATTGCACGTGCATTAGGCCGGTCCTAGAATATTTCACCACGCATTGCCGACGTACCTCGGTAATGATCTCAAAAAAGTTCAAAAGCGCGTCATCAACCTTGTCTCGCCAGATTCTTGTACCTATGAGGCAACCCTCGCCCAGTATAATCTAGATACGTTATATAAAAGGAGAGCCCCACTTTGTAACAAGCTTTTTGACTCTATAACAATTGATTACCATTTGCACAAACTGTTTTCCCCAATGTATTCAGCCAAGTATAATCTTAGACGCACCGGGAAGTATAATCTGCCTCGTTTTCGCACGGAGGGCTTTAAGATATCTTTTATCCCTCAGATGTGTAAGCTTTCAGTTTCCTAATAAGAAGATCCTTTTATTACACTTTTTTGGTTTCTTATCAGCCATTAGGATATTTTAAAAATAGAGTTTATACATATATTATTTTCTTGTAAATATGTTGTTTTTATTGTATTTTCACAAATGAAAGTAACGCAATTCAGCATGTTGGCTACAATGTTATGTTTAAATAAATTAAATTATCTATCTGCCCTTTGCAACGATTGTCGTCTTGCAAGCAAAAGTTCTTCAGTTTAGTAGCTTAATTGATCGTGACCGCGAGTGAACCACACAAAATGTTGGTTTTTATCAGATTGCTGGAATATTTCATATCTTCAAATTTTATTTTCACGAATCATGTTTGTTTTAAAAGTTTATTGCAAAAGGTCTTTATAGAGGGAAAAAAGGTATACGGAGGACTCGGGTAAAGGCTTTTAAATCCTTGATTTGATCTCTTAAATCGTATTTCTAAAATCCATTTCAAAATTTAACATAAATCAGTTTCAATGAATTGAAAAAATTTATTTGTTTATATTTATTCTTTTCCGGTTAATACTTAATTTTTCTATTTCAATAGAGAAGAACAATTTATTCATTTTCGTAATGGCTGGTTGGCGAGAGTTGTCATGGTAGTATTCATGTGAGACCATAAAACAAGATAACTTGAAGATACTTGTGCAATATATAGCAAATTATGCTTGTTTTCGGTTTCATTAGTCCGAAATCTCTGATATATAATGAGTGCCTCGAGGCAACTTTTCAAACAGTTTCGGCCATTTCCATTTTCTTCATTATATCATGAACTTAATTTTCTTCACAACAAAACACTTTGTTTGGAAAAAACAGTCCAGCTTTTCCCGTAATTTCAAACTAATATTTGTTTTTAATCTTTTCGAGTGAATATATTTCGAAATTTGGTTATTTCGAATTCTTCTCATTTTCGAATTTATTCCGGTTTCTTATTGAACCGAGTGTTATCCCTTTATTCCAAGCTAGAATTGGCCAGCAGAAAGTTTCGAATTGGAAACTCTAGCCCCGTAATGCCATCTCGTTATTGAGGGCGCCAACACGAAGGATAAATCAGTGCCCCCACACCCGGATTTCTTATTGAGATCAACATTCGGAAATCTCCAAAACAACAAATATTCCCATTGTTTTGACGGAATAATGTATTTAAAGCTGAACCTGTTAGTTTGAACGGCCGCTTTTTCAAGCAAATTATTCTTTCTCATAAAAAATCGAAATACCGAGGTCGAATTGTATTCAGTAGGTTTTTACACGTTATACGAGATTTTAGTTTTCCAAGATATCTTGTGTGACTACTTTGTGATCAAACTAAATCGAGTTTTACGTGCATGGTTTATGGCTTTTCGGAAGTCGCTGTAGTAAACGAATTGTTCATTGAGTCGCAAAGGATAAGAATCGAGTTCTTTACATTCATTTCCATGATTTCTTATGACTAATATGATAGCTAGAGTGTTATTGTCTTAATCTTAAATTAGCTGTAGATAGGTATTTAATCAAGAAAACATAAGGATATCTGCTTTATTGAATCCACATTAGAAAATGAAAAAATGATAAGGACAATCATAGCTAGGATAAAATCAGTTCTAAACTAAAAAAAGAAATTTTATCGAATTCCAAATTTCTTCGAGCGATGTTTTAGTTTTTCTTCAATATTTGTAGTACGGTTTTTACATCGCCTTCACGGTCATTTGTAATACTGGTACATCAGTGGTGCTGTAAGCGAGCTAAATCGAGTTGTGCCACATTTAAAGGCAATAAATTATGTTTTCTAATAGAATCAGCAAAACGAACGTATGTGACAGCACTTTTTACAAAATAAAGGTGTTACGACATGAGATGGTCGTTACATCAACAAGGTGTTCCGGAGAAAAACAAGCATCTTAATAGAAAAAATCAAAACGACTATAAATATTGCGTTATATTTCTCTATGTAAATTCTACAAAACAAATCTAAAAAGGTAGAGGTAGAATAAAAAAAACAGCAACATTCAAAATCTATCAACCTGGTAGAATACACTGAAAACAAAAACGCCTCCAAAACGATGTTAAAGCTGTGTATCCTTTTCTCAAGTGATAAAACAATCTTTCCTGCAATGCCCAATGATTTTGTAATGAATACACAACTAATTTCAAACTGCGAACTATATCTAATTTCAGTTTATCTGTATCTTTTCCCTTGATTGTATTATATGATTGTATTGTATGTATTAAAAAAACAAAGCTTCACATATTTTAGATAGAGTCGCTTTTTAATGGAAAGATCCGTCAATTTTGAAATTAAAAACTTGGAGGATTCGAATTTATATAGTTGGCGCCCTAACAATTCATTTCAATGCATCAGTTACCCTTGCAGAACGCGTCGCCATGAACGCAAACAAAGATATAAAGTGCTACTTGAGGCTATTTCTGGCTAAAAAGATTTCCTTCCGAAAATGATGAACTGGGTATCTTATTTTCAAATTGAAAATATGATTTTCTATTAAAAATGTCAGCCTTGCAGTAATGTTTCATCAACAAGCTAACTGCAGAATAGCTCCTATTGGTTACCTGTTTGGTAAAAAACAGCCCTGAGGCTCCTAGCAGATGGGAGTGCCATTGCTATTTTTTTTTTGGTCCTAGAAAACGGGGAAACTTTGTTAGTACAAATGTATTTTATTGACGGGCGGAACTCGGAAACATTTTACGGAAATTGAACTACGGCACAAAACATAACTAAATTGGAAAAGAATCTTTTATAAAAAACAGAACGTTTTTTCTTGAATAACATCAGAAGCCGTGTTTACAAAAACAAAGCAATTTTTGGCCAAAAAAACCACAAAAGGAAACTTGCATCCTGTTGATTGACAACATTTCCCGCACAGGAGAAAGCGGTAACTGGAAGAACGAAAATGAACGAAAATGAGAGAAACAGATCGGACATTGTGTGTAACATGGACTTGACCACGATTGAGAATTATCACCTTTACACGTCAATTATTTGCAGTATTGCCTCACTGGTCGGAAATATCCTGGTTATATTGATTGTATATTTGAACAAAACCCTCAGATCCACTCCTAACTATGTAATAGTCAATATGGCGGTGTCAGATGTGTTTTCTCCATCTATGCATCTTGTGTATAACATTCTCATTGACCAGAAACGCGCAGGAGACCTGTCTGCTGGTCTTGGATCAGCGCTTTGCAGGTTTGAGTTTATTTTCATCAACTTCTCGTTTGGGGTTTCAATGTTAAGCTTGGTTGTAATTACAGTACACAGGTTTTATGCAGTGGCCTGGCCGTTGAGAGCTCGCTTTGAAAGGTTCAAGAGCTGTATTCTGCTGCTACTGTGTACCTGGATTGTACCTGCTGCCGTGTTTGGAACAATGATACCTTTTATAACTTTTGAAACGTCACTGCATGTATGTGTATCAGACATGAATGAACACTATTACCTGGTGCACAGTATCGTCAATGAGATAGTTTTCATAGGGGCTCCCCTGGTTGTCATGATTGTGTTATACCCACTCATTATTGTCAAGCTCAGACGACAGCGAGTTCTAGGCAACGCGACTTCCACTCTGATTGTAAAACGAAGGAAACAAAACGTTCTTTTAACAAAAATGTTCTTGACAATAATCTTCTCCCTTATTCTGACGTATTTAACCAACGACGTTGTACATTTCATTCAAACTACCTGGCGAGCGAAAGATACAATGACACTGTGTACCTTGTCCGTGTTGTGGGCCGCAGTTGCACCATTACCTCTTATTTTTCATGCAGTTAGCCCATTGATATATTTCATCTTCTGTTCTTCTTATCGGGAGGGAGTGAAATCGATATTATACTGCCATAATCGACACTATGCCAATGGTCGTTCCCAATCCGCCAGAGGGAATATCATCCCTCTTGAAAATCTAACTCAACGCAGTTGAAACGTTTTAAGCTACACACACAACACAAAGATTTTAGTTTAATAGTCCATTTTGATTTTCAGAACTAGTTTACGACATCATATTGTCAATAGTACGTCCATAAAACAACAATGTCATTCAATATGCTATCTCTAGCATTGTAGTCGATAAAACAACAATTGTGATATTCAATATGCTGTCTCAGTCTCTTGCAGTAGCATTGTAGTTGTAGTTAGGTAGCTAAGAAAGTTTGCGAAGCAAAATTTGTGACGGTTTTACTAATATGAGCGAAAGTTGTTGCTTTTTGTTGATCATCATTGTTTTCCGTTTCCGATGGTCTAAAAAGAAAAAAAGTATGTTAAACTGCTTGTGCCGATAGCGTAACGGCTAAATGAACTTTCTAATTATAACTCGCTAAGAAGAAACTCTACATACCTTACTTGTTTTAAAAGTCGGGTCGTACTCATTTTTGCTCAGCTTTAAATTCGTGCGAATAAATTTCGCGTACCTTATTAAGACTTATCATTAGTACGTGCGGCCAAATTATGAATGCCCTCTCAAAATCGTTCCATTTCGCGGGAAAATTGGTAAAAATGCATTTGCCGCCCTCATTCTGATTGGCTGCCGTGATGGTGTGATGCCTCATTCGACCAATAACGATCGTTAGGATACCATTTCCGTGCCATTATTGGCGGGATTTTTTTATGGGCGCTTACAGTCGCTTCGCTTTGTCAAATTTTGGTATTCAAAATTCTGACTTAGGCGAGGATCAGCTCAACGGAATCGAGCTAAGAACTCAAGCTGAAAACACCAAGAGAACTACTGAGTGCGAAGCTAAAAGGTTTGAGAAGTGGTGCGATAAGCGACAACCTACGCTGAATTTTACTACAATCAGATAAATTAAGTAAAATTCTGCGGAAATTCTACGCTGACGTAAAAACAGAAAGGGGGAGCATTAACTCCAAGTGCTTTGACCAGAATTAGAGCGGCTATTCATCGTTACATAACTTCTGCACGAGTTATTCCGTCGAAGACAGCGAATTTATGTCAGTTAACAAGATGTTTAAATTTAGCCCAATGCCAACTTGTTCACGAAAGAACACAACGCTAAATCAAGACACAAACCATGGGAGGACGAATTTAAAGCAAAGCTATTTTTTCATTTTTACAGTTTTCTTATTCTTTTGAATAAGAAAACTGTACAAATGATAAGAAATTCTTATAATAAGAAATTCTTTTTAAAAATTGACTTTTTTGTTTTCGAACAAAATAAATTACTCTTCGGTTCTTTCGTTGATAAGTAGTGACTGAAGTATTCTTCGGTTCATGTCTATTAGTTACTCGCATGTGAAGATTGTTACAAATAACGCTTATTAGTATAAACCTACTAACGGTCTAAAACTCATCCTGCATTCCGATTGGCTACTCTACTAGAGGTCTATTTGTGATAGCCTACTA
>ERZ1740055.684-NODE-684-length-10180-cov-7.778272_pt1 | contig 10180 bp, 2 predicted proteins | sample MGYA00581747_ERZ1740055 | MGnify/ENA primary metagenome ERZ1740055 (study PRJEB43018, sample SAMN04849739) | marine metagenome | isolation source: floating plastic debris | place: Pacific Ocean | collected 2008-08-28 | study: EMG produced TPA metagenomics assembly...
AATAATAATAATAATAATAATACAATATTTATATAGCGCTTATCCTAGAGCTCTATTAAAGCGCTTTACAAATAAATACAGGTTTGAACAGTCGAGGGTCTTAGAAAGTCCGCTAGAGCGGCTCACATGTTATGGCGCAATTTGGCAGCCGATAAGAAGTGCCCCCAGTTGAAGAAACAGACCACAACACCGGGATCACTACCCTACCGGCTTTGCGAGAAGTATGTGGGTTCTTTTAAGTCCCTCGACAGAGAGATCGAGAGACTGGGCCAACGGTTTATCCGAGAAGAAGTAATACCAAGTATTTCAGGTAGGTTATTGCTATACAAGCTACTCGGATCTCAACTGATATACGGACAAGATAATTATATGTTCTTTATTTCGTTGTCGCTGCTATTATTGTAAATTCTTCATTCATTCATATATACTCTGTGGTATACTTCATTAGTATTTTTCCATGTTAATTATGTATGTTTCGTACAACTGGAGACATCTTATAGAAATTGACCCTTACACACAAGCCGCTTCGGCAAGTGCAATTTCAGCTTTTTGAAAAACTCACAAGTACAAAGTAAATTCAAATTGAACAAGAACTTGGAAACTTACGATTACTTATTGATAATATTTAAACATGAAAAAATTCGCCTAGAGGAAGTGCCCGACTGAAGATCTTTCTTGAAGTCATTTTTTTGCATTTGAAAAAACTTTTCTCAAAGTTTCCTTACAAAATTTTTGTCATCGTTTTACTTGATATCACTGGTTTAGAAAAATTTCCACTGCTTTTCAGCAAATCATAATCCAGACCAGAGTTACTATATGTGTAATTTGTACTTGTTTTGCACTTTTTACACTGGTGTTACACTTAAAATGCACTGCTCTCAGCAAATCAGAATCGAGTAATTTTTTCATGCATATTATTATTGCGGGAAAAAAACAAGATTAAAGCACAATAACTTGAAAAACTGCTATATATTGCGCACGGATATTTTTCCAAAAGCAAGAAAATATTTTTTTTTTTGACATGTCAGAATCGATTTTTATGTCGTAGACGTAGTCACGGTAGAAGGTGTCTCATGGTTTGCAGTTAGATCAAACTCTTCCCTTGAGGATATTCGCAAAGTCCTACAACAGAAGCAACAGTTTGATCTTCTCCCATTAAACAGTTCTCGGAAACCTTGTCGAAACTTCTCATTGAAGTGGTAATAAATTATTGGGTTAACCGCTGGATAGGTGAAAGTCAAAAAATCAGAAATGAATTGAAAGCTCTCTAAGCCGCATCTTCGTTTGTAATTCCAAGAAAATGTAAGGATGAATAGATAAATAACAGTTGGGACCCAAGCTAATAAGAACATAGCTAACACTAAGAGAGACATTAATGTGATCTGCCTGTTTTCTTTTGCACGGCGTTCTCGCACTTGTGTGGCGAGTTGAGTTGATGATTTCTCGCGGTTCAAAGCACAGATTATTACAATGTAACAAAACGAAGTTATTACAAAGGGTAAAGCGATGAAAATAAGACAGAAAAACACCAATTCGTATTTGAAAGCCGACAAAGTTCGGAAAGTCGGCTCCCATGAATAAATACAGTAATTGTTAGAACGGGATACTCTGAGTTGGTAGGTGTACAAGGTGGATGAGCTTGCGGCAATACCAAGAAACCAAGACAGCCCGATAATAACAAACCGGACCCTGTCGCTCATTAAAGGTGGCTTGAACGGGAAAACAACCGCATGGTATCGTTCGACAGCCAGCAGAACAAGACTTTGCATCGATACTGCAGCAGAAAGGTTCTCGCAGAAGTATGGGAACTTACAAATCAAGGTTCCCAATACTCCACCAACTTGAAAATTTCCCGGATGATAGAGCCGGGAAATACGGCGGGGCAACACCACAACCGGTACCAAAAGCTCCGAAACTGCCATATTTAGGATAAGGTAGTTGACGGTAGTTCGTATCCGGGAATTCTTTTTAATAACAGCGAGAACCATAGAGTTGCCAATCAGAGCCGTAAGCAACACAATCAAGATTGCTATGGTTTTCATAGTCAACTCAGGAGTTGTGTCAAGGAGTGGAACACAGCTGGTTACCTGAGATGAATCTAAACTTGTGTTTCCAGGGAGATTTGATAAGCTAATATTTGTTACGTCCATTTTTTGGTAGAAACTCTCTAACATGATCTGACAAAGAAAAGAGAATTAAATTATTGAATAATATCAACCAAATAATTAATATAGAGCTGAGAAGCAGCTGAATCAAGTAAAGTCTAATATAGACATGTTGAACACAATCTTCTTAAAATTTTTGTCAAACGTGTCTCGACAGTACATCAGTCTTCTTCAGTTGTGCAATGCAAAGTGACAGTTCTATTTCTATATCCAAATCACTAAATGACTCTTAATATTTGTTTTGTTTTACACTCTAAAAAAAACGCTAGTCCTATTTCTTAGTCATAGTGACTAAGATTTTAAACGAAAAAGATTTGTTATCTAATGGTGTTAACAACCCTAACGAGTAGAACCTCTTTTTACCACTCAGAAATCTTGATTCAATCATCACCACTACTGAGGAACGGTTTACAAAACTACGGATGTGGTTTGGGAGTAAAGAAAACTCGTAATTTAGACAATTTGAATTGAAGTTCTTTTATCATTGCCGTAAATAGCAGACGTCAGTTCGAAGGTCAGCTGTTCTAACGAGGTCAGGCTAACCCTGGAAAAGTCATCTTTTTAACCAATGGCGGCGATAATCAAAAACTTTCAACCCGTCTTGCATTGTCTAAGTTATATTTATTGAATTTTTCTTATAGTCTCAATCATTGCTAAAGTTGCCTTGTCGTTGCAAAACTGTTGAATATAAATAGCTTTACTAAGCAAACAGTGTAGTATTAGGGTTCTTAATTTAAAAGTTAGCTGTTAATTTCTTGCGGAGTTGAACCGTTTAACTAGAATATTGACAAAACATGATACTCGGGTATAAAGATTAAAATTAATGCCTCTAACATCACTAGACACTAAGAAGCAAAAGAGTTAAAACCAATAAACGAGAAATATTTTTTAACTGATTTACCTCACAGTTTCACTTTGTGTCTTTTTCTTGGTAAAAACAATTTAAACTCCTGTTAAGTAATGTTAAACAGTCGGCTAAGGAAAAAAAGACTCAAGTAAAATTTACTGATCTCCGGTTTCTCGTTTTATTCATCAGTTCCTGTTTCATTGTGTGGGCCTGTGTCAAGTTTGAGAATCTACAAAGAGAAAAAGAAAACCTACTTTCACTAAAATTAATCTCACCAGGACTCCATTTATTTATTTCAGAATTTTCCATCTGCAGCAGATTCACTAGTTTGAAAACAATTATTTTCTTAATCTTTAATATCTGCGCCGTAGGAAATTAAGTTTCGAATGACTTATTCCTGAAAGCAATTCCTGACTAAAGATAGGTTTTAGAATCTAAAGTGGCAGGTGCTTCCAAACTCCAAAATGGTGTTCCGCAGGGTGCTTTATGAAATTGAACAATCAACACGAACGGTGCAATGAATAATGTGAAATGATGCAGAACAAATTTTTTCAGTGTTAAACAAAATATATTTAAGCGCCTGTTTTGGATGGCCTTAACTAGTTATAGAAGCAGTTGTCGCTAAAAAGAAAAGAAAAATAATAAAATTAAGTTATAATTTAATTTTAATTTTATAAACAGTGGCAGTCGAGTATGTTAACGAAATGCGTTGCCAAGCGACCGGATTGCAGTCGAATCACGTGAAGTGGAGGAATAATTGCTGGAACTGCAGTTGCAAATTTGCAAAACCACGCAGGAAAAATTAATTAAAAGGGTTAATGACTGGATGTGAGTGGTTTGTTTACAAATACACCCACGCGCTGGCGCACAATAAACGAGAAATTTGAATAATGCAATCTCTGAGTTCACTGCATTTCAAGGCGCGATACATGACTTAAGAAACTTGAAACAAGAACTTAAACAAATAAAATTCATTAAACTAATAAATAAGTACATAATTAAAATAGCGCAAGTTCAAATAGAATACAATAGAAATCAAACAGCTTTACATGAAGAAAGATTAAAAAATAAAACTTAATTAACACGAACAAGAGAATTTTCATTCTTTAATCACGTAAAAGTTATCGTAAGTCTAAATAATGGCGAATGATAAAATAAAAAAAAGAACATTTGGAAAACTCTAGGATGGCAGAAAACTTTGTTGCGAATCAATAAGAATCTTAAGTCGAAGTATTGTGAGAAAAAAACATTGGATGACCTATAATTTTTAGTATTTTTGGACATTATACATCGTCCTTAAAACACTTTCTTTCAACTAAAAGAACTTAACAACAAGAAAGTTAGTTTCTTTCAGTTGTAGGGACAAAAACATTTTAGAAACAAGAACAGAAGTAATTGCTCCCAGTCAAACCAGAAAACCAGAAAATACAGCGTTAGAAAACATATGAAAAATGCAAAAATAAAAAAACAAAAACAAAAAGACAACAACAACAACAACAACAACAACAAAAACAGTCGATGACAAATTTTACTAGCAAAAAACATTGCTTATGCATTTCAATTGCATCAAGAAGAAGATTTTCTAAGGAATTTTTCCAAAGTTGCTTATCGTGTAACTGAATATATACCAAAAGAAAATTCTAACATTTTTTTGTTGTAAGTTATTATTAGATAGTTTTTCTGTGAAAATTAACTTCACAGAACTAGTTCAAACATCATTTATTATCTACGCGATCTCTTTAAATGAAGACAATAATTTAAAGCTTGACAAAAAGACAATTTTTACCCGCATTTAAGGCAAATGACTTTGTTATTCGTTCGGATGGAGGACACAAATATATCAAGCGGTTATCTTGAAAATATAAAACTGCAATTTTTATGAAACTATACTTACCAAATATAATGGTTTCAAACGTAAAAACATATTGAACTTTTCGAAGAATCTTGTTCTGGTTAGTTTTCATGGCATTATTTTATATGGTGTTGGTGCTTTATAGTGTCGGACGAAACTCCGTTCGGTTGATCTATCTTCAAATCTCTGTATGACGCACTTGAAAATTTACACATTCACCGGTCGCAATTAACTAATAAATAATTTCACTGTTTAGATTCGTCTCTGTCAGAGGTAACATCGATCACATCTTAAAACAACAACTGCAGCTAAAACAATGAAAAAAAAGCTTAACTAATATAAACAACCTGAGTGAAGCTTCTTTTTATGAAATTCACTTCAAAAGGTGAATAAATAGAAATAACGAGTTAGTGTGGATCAGCAGATAGAAAATGCCTTGGTTGGATCTGAAGATTGTGATCAGTCGAAAATAGTATGAAAATGAAATATTTTTGTCAAAAGACTTGCAGAAACTGATCTAACAACGTGAAAATAAATTTTGACACGTATGTTCAATGTTTCAAGTTCACTAACCAGGTTTTTTTATAGATAAGATTTTGCAAGTCTTTTTGACAAAAATTTATTTCAACTGACTTGGTACCGAATTTTTCTTAACGATGGTCTAAACAATTTTTGCGGTTGGTTATGAACACAATTTAAGCGAATGCAAAAAAGAAACACAGGCTTTGACAGAGCTCTTTGTGGAAACATTCCGGAAAGACGCGCGTGGTTTATACACCGATCGATCTTTGTGCTAGTGCCAGTTTTTCCTTTGAAACAATGTACCCGGCCAGATTACTGTATGTGTTGTCATGGTAATCATTCTAGGAACGTTTTGCGCGTGCGTGCAAGCTAAACTGAAAGAGTTTTGGTTGCTCTGAGGTTTGGCAAACGCGATGTTAAGAAATTCGTTCAGAGAATTCGAGGAGGACCCGTTTTTCAGTCCGTTCAGGTATGAAGATTATCTAAACTGATCTGGAATTACAAAATAATTAGAACTTTAGTTGAAGTAAGTTATCCTTTGGTAGATAAATTTGCTTTGTTTTGCATCAGAGTGAGTATAAATATTTAATCAACAAAATTTATTCATCCTCTCATTTAATTACTCGTTTCTTTTTTTGTTGAGTAATAAGTTTTTAGATGTTTTATGAAGCTTTGAGTTGATTTAAAATCGTCAAACTAGCTGATGATCTAATCCGTTATAGCAGTCAGCTTGCAGCTAGTATATTAAAACGTATACTACAAAAGTTTACATGATTGAATCATGAATCCGAGATTCAGGTAGTGGATCAGTTTTGCCAGATTTTCATGTGTGCCTTTTGTAAATACATTAAAATAGATTTTTATTTAAACAAAAATAAAGAAAGTGAGATTTAGAGTGATGTTTACAGAAAACAATCTTTAGACTTAGCAGGTGGATATGTTGCAAGTGTCTGTTTGTGTCTCAAGATATGCATGATATTTTAGGTGGTAAGACAGTGCTGTGTTAATATATAATAGAAATAATTACTAAAAAATTCCTTTAAAACCACATAGCTTACAAAACAAATCCATAAAAATATCGGCAACATATCTATATTCATCAAACTACAGGCTTTTAAGACCAAAAATTGAAAAATGAGTTTCCAGAACTAAAAACATATTCCCAAATAACATAAAAAACATTTTACATTCCATCCGTCTTTAAAAAGGTGTTTTTTGCAAAATTGGTCAGTAGTTGACTTGATGTCTTTGATGAATATTTAATAAGTACCTCTAGACTGTGTCAGATTAGTTAAATATTTATAAAATGCAGATTTCAAAGCAACAGGAAATAGAAAGAAAACAAACCACAGTGGAGCAGAAAAAAGAAAAAAGCAAATATTTAACATTTTAATATTTTTTTATTTCATCTACATCTACACATCTAGTCCTGCACTATCCCTAAGGGACATAATGTGGGTGGTGCCTTTAAATAATCGATTAGTTTAGGTATCAAAATGTTGTATAAAAAGGTCACTGAACATGTTGAAGGACATGCATACAAGACATTCATGTTTTGGAATCTTCCTCAATCCATTTGTCCATTGATTATAATCCATGGAAGGCTAAATATATTCTTACATGATCGTCTTTAATTTCTTCACTTTTAAAGCTGGCCCTTTAAATCATATATGCCACTGAGGGACTTTTGCAGTATCGCCAACAGAATATGTTAATAGTTGCTGCCACAGCGAAGCAAGTTTGAGCAAGCATAGCTAGGCAGCAATCCTAATTCAGTCAATGAGTAAACAGCTAGCAAAAATTGAGATTTGATTGGACTACAATGCTTAGTGAGTGTTAAAAAGACAATGGATTTCTTTGTTCTAGATGCCCCACAGTGTAAAGATCTTCCTACCACAATCCTTTGCACTTTATTAAATGTTTCATGAGTCAACCTTCAAGTCCTTGAGTTGGTGTAGTTGATGCTACTGTTATTAAAAGCATGTCTTTCTTGCCGTAGTGTAGAAGCTTTTGACTAAAAACTACTGATTCATTTTAGTCTTCTTTGTAGGATTCATTTAGTATACTGATATCAATGAATGTTTCATTTTAACAATTAGTAAGTAAATCTTCATTTAATTAAATTTATTTGCATACTATATTTTCAAAATAACTGGTATTTCAGTTCAATTTTTAGTCTTCTGAACTGCTAATCAGAGAAAAAACAGAATAGCAAACCATTAATTAGGATTTTTATATATGAATTAATCAGAGTTAATGATATTAAAGGTGTTTGGTTGGAATACTTGCCACAGAAGTGAGTTTATTTCATTTCTGTCTTTTTTGTTTACAAAATGTTTTATTGTTATTTCAGACTGAATAAATTGAAAGAAAGATCTTATATGATTTGTGGTGAAATAATCTGGTAATAATTTATGTCAGTAGACAGTACACACAGAAAATAAAGAAAAACTAAAAAATTTCTCTTTTAAACTGTAAATCCTCTTTCCTCATTCTTTCTGGTGATAGAGCTTATGACTTGAATAACGACGGTTTGAAATATTCCCTAAAATTAAGAAGTTTGGGATTGATTTTTGTAATACATAATTTTTTACTGTCACAATTGCACAAGAAGTTTTTTCGAGTTCTACATTTCCACAAAATTCACTTAGAAATCCAAAAGCACTTTGTTAATTATTTCCTCATTCATTTTAGAAAACTATGATTTATTAACAGTTTGCATTTCTAGATTTGGGCTTTCCACAGGAAAGAATTATATTATATTGAAAACAGTTCTTTCGGTCGTGATTTTAATAGAAAATCACAAATTTACAGATACTATTAGCACTCACTTAATATCACTTAAGCTAGTTTTATATAATTTATGAGAACTTTAAAATTGTTGACAGTCTTTGTTTGTGGAAAGATAAGTTAAAATCATGGCAGAAATGCAACACTTTGGAACTCTGTGCAGAGAACCAATCAAAAGCATTTGATGGACAATATGACTGTGTGATTTAAACTGCAATTTCTTTTCCAATATAAATTTTTAGAAAATGACCATTTCTAACTGTACTGAAGACAATATTAGTGGGTTGTGTTTTTGTTTGTGGCTTGGTCATTAAAGATTTAACATGTCGATTATTAAAAGTTTTTTGACATTACATGTACTGTACCCAGTGAAGGCTCACCTAAAAGAGTATTAACTATTCCATTCAAACTATTTTTGAGCTTTATCGCAACTTAAAATGTTTTGCCTGAGACACAGTAAAAATGGTTTTTAAGAATATTTATTAAAAGTTATTTATCAGAGTTAGTTACTGAACAGTGGAAGGTTAATACTCAAAAAATGGGCTCCTTACAACAGTTCTGGTAATGACCCTAAAGTTTTCAAAAAAATGTCTCTAAATTGCATTGAGCTCACTTGGTAAGAGTAAGAATATAGCAATAATTATAACAGTGATTGATATCTATAGATGTGAACAAAGAAGTGATACAAAATTTTTATATCTTAAATAACTAGCTGGAAATCCCCATATTTGAACATAATAAATGCAGTGCCAATTTCATATATTTTTTTAACCTATATGGTCCTTCTCTTTTAACAGATTAAATACAAAATTACCATACACTTGTTAATATTTACTTCATATAGGATTTATTGTTACTGATAAAGTCTAAGCCCTTAACAACATGATACAAACTAAAAAAATAGAATGAATAAAATAAATGCAGTTACTTCATAAAACCGATGTAAAACTTTTAGTTAGCTTTTGCCATTCAACGGCATCATCAGAAGTATATTGATGAAAAGATTTTGTCATGTGCCTTTAGAGATCACCATGAGCACATGTCAAGGATGATGGGAGACATTGGGTCTTTTGGATTTAGAGACCCATTTGATCGTCATGCTGCCATTGAGGGGCCACAAGATTATGACAGACGAGAAAGAGGTCATAGAGCAAAAGCAGGAAATGAAAGACGAAGACCTCATAGGGATGATTTGGGGCATGACTACCGAGACAGGGAGTTAGTCCCCAATGATATGTTCAGCAGCATGTTTTCTGGAATGAGATCAATGATGAATCAGATGGAAAGGAACTTTGTAAGTTGCACCCATTTGCTTAAAATGAAGTTAACTGTGTATAGTGGTAGTAGGAGTGAAATTTGAGAATAACTGGGGCACATTTGTTAGATGTATTGTTCTAGAATGATGTAATGAAATGTAGCTTAATTGACATTTCCTAATGGCAGAGATCCAGTATGATGCCTTCTCCATGTGACCAAACCACCAAAGCCATGCACAATGAATGGCAATCTTGAGATCAACAGTCTTGAGCATTGCACAAATGATACAGTGTAGCACCCCTAATATAACTACCATATACTTCCCCCCCTAGTTTTTACTGACAAGCTGCATACAGGAAGCAACTCCCTGAATTTCCCCTTCCCCCAAGCAGCTGTCACTCTGATGGTATCACCTAGTTGTGGAAGGAGTCTGTTACTTCAAGCGCTGATCACTGACTTTGACAAGATTACATGGTCTGCCTTTGAATGGACATGCTATACCTAGGTATCCTTTGCACTGAGACAAAGGGTCAGAGATCAACCTACCATGTATGTTGCTATACTTCTTAAATGGACCCAGTGGGAACATCTACCAAAGAAGATAGAGTTTAACCCCAACAGCCTTTCTGCACATGGCTTGTGTATGCGATTGGATATTTTCCAGAGGTACACAGGGAGTTCAGGATGGGGCCAGACATGAAGATATTAGTCTTGTCTATGTTGATGGGAAAACCTTTTGATTCCAGT
>ERZ1740055.686-NODE-686-length-10169-cov-8.775064_pt1 | contig 10169 bp, 4 predicted proteins | sample MGYA00581747_ERZ1740055 | MGnify/ENA primary metagenome ERZ1740055 (study PRJEB43018, sample SAMN04849739) | marine metagenome | isolation source: floating plastic debris | place: Pacific Ocean | collected 2008-08-28 | study: EMG produced TPA metagenomics assembly...
AATCCACCAATCACAACATAGATTACAATCACTATAGCAACTGAACAACTTTCCTTTCAAGGCAGGGGCCTTTTCCAAAGGCTGTTTAAAGTCATTTTGTCTTTGCACGAGGTTTGGAGACACGAAAAGGCAAAAAATTAATAATGTAACATAGACGTTACAGAATTCAAGAAATGAGCATTACGTGGCGCATTAGTAAAGATGACTATAGGCAGATGGTTAGCTCGGAATTGATTCAAACGTGTAACTTTTGTGGAAAATTAAGGCTTTTAGTCTTTCCCGTGGCTGCTACCGTCCTCGTTAGACACTGCTGTTTCGCGCTAAGTTAGGTCTCATTTGAGACCGTTTCCGATTTCTCATTGATACCCCGTCATATTATAGAAATGCCATTGGTTATTATAGTAGTTCTTCTTTGTCCTTAGATGCGACTTCTAGAGCGCCAGGAAATCTATCGCCTGGAGAAGTGTTTGCGACAACATGCGAGGGAGGCCGCTCTCCAGGAGAGCTCGTAGGCTCATCGGAAAAAGGAGATAGCTCTACGGGGAACAAATCAAATCAAAAACATTTTGAGTCACTGCGGAGGCCTGCGAGTCGCTCACTCCATCATTCAGATTTAAATTCTTCTTCTTTGGCCCAGGATTCTATCCACCGAATACTTGTTCAACCGAAAAGTGTAATTCAGGTGCGTGAGAGACAGTTAAGTGCACACGAAAGCGACTCTGTTAAATCCCTTGAATCGGCCGAGGTCAAAGTAGGTAATGGCGGGAAAGTTGTTGAGAACAATGCGCAATTTACTGGTTTTTCGAGTTACCAAAACGGCGATCCACAACTGGGGAAAGAAAAATTTGAAACGAGACCAAGCGTGCAAAGCCAGCTGGGAAACGAAGGAACGTACCAGCGGCCCACGCGAATTGAGTTGACTATCCCGTCAATGGATACAGAAATGAATTTGGAAAGTTCTCTAGCGAGTGAAGCCTGTTTTGACTTGGAGCAAGATGATACAGGTGGAGATGTATCTTCCATTTCCGGGGGTGATTTCTGAAGAAATCTAGCGCATGGGCCTCCTGTGATCTCATGTTGATGCTCGTGCAATCTCATATTGATATTCAGAGGACCCCATGTTGATGCGCATAATGTTAACTGATGCTCTGGATAAGTGCATGATCTCATGAGGCTGAATGGTGTACGTGCTGATTTTGAGACCTTGAGTCCAACAGGATTGATTTAAATATCACACAACTAGCTAGGCATAAAGGAAATAGTGAACAGTTAATATTGAAAATGTATTCATTTAAAAAGAAAAACGCATTCTTTGTTACTAAAGGAGATTATTTTTTTAAAAGAAGTGCTTTAAAATAATCCACTTGTTAAGTGATACGATTAAGAAAATATTTTATAGCAGGGGGTCTTTGTGTTGAAAATTACCCTATTTGGTAATGTTGATTGGCCTTCATATTATTTTTGTACAAGTTTCAGCACTGACTGTATAATTATATATTGGATTTGTGTAATTTCTATTAAATATTCGCTTGTTTTCCTTATCGATCAAGGAATAAACCTAAGACGATCTTATTCATTTCTCAGTAATCTGGGTTGTACAGCAAGCTATCAGAATCGATATTTTACTAATGAATTGACACTTTAATGGAGTCTTGTTTGGAAGCAAGATCGTATGATAATTGCATCATCCCATGTCACTACTGGAACAGTAGAGACAGAAAGAACAATATTGGCCTTAAGCCAATTCAGTTGGAGTGATAACGTGACGGGTGACTCGTGCTGTGAATAATGATGGCTCAGTTAGCATTTTTTAAAAAACTATATATATTATTATAGAATTATATTGTATAATTACCTTAATCTTCGTAAGTTATATAGCATATGCGAGATGCCATTGCATGTGGCAGGAGTTTGAATGACATTTTTTTTTCAGTTTTTGGCGTTTTTATAGTTAAATTCAGTTTCATTTATCAGTAATTTAGGATTTCTCTTAGTTTCACGAAAACCACCTTTAGTCAAGTTCAAGAACTGAGGTATCAAGAACTGAGTAAAGTATATTTTTTATTCTTAATTGTTGCCCGATGATGTCATACCAATTTCACATCATATCAGGTGTTTTCCTCTAATGTCTGTACTGGTGGAAAATGATGAATAAAGCAATTAAATTAATTAAAATCTTTAGTGCAAATTTTATGGTTTTGGAGTCGTTTTGACGTAGTAATGACATTTGTAGGGACTTTTACGATCAAAAACAAGACGAACCATATATTTTTAACATGGTTCTTGCGACGTCATATTGGAAAATGACATGAATTAAATTAACAACACAATATTCTTTTAATCTTTTAATTTTAATCCAATAGCTTCAATATTTACAGCTTTGGGGGTCGGCACCAAGCCCTACGCTTCCTCCCCAAGACTCAAAAACCCATAAAAGCACATTTTGATTAAATTTGATGTATCAGCACACCCGTGTCATATTCGAGTTATTTATATTCACGCACTGTGGTACTTTGAAGACTGAAAAAATCTTTTCTTCAAGTGACTGATGTGGCAGCAACACAGCTGATAAGATCCGAATTATTATGGTAAAAATTGTGACCTTCAATGACCTTTTTGTTGCCTTTATAGTTGGCATTTCAAAACCTGTTACAATGTTGGCATCGGCTTTTCAGCCGTTTAAGTTGTTGGATTGAGACGTAATTGAATAGTAGTTTTGAGTGAGTGGCATTCAGAACATGACTCCGGCGATACCGTGTTGGGAACCAAGTTAGTTTCAGTGGTTCCTCTAATGCAATTAACGATTGTATTTGATTTTAATAGTTTGTACAGTTGTTATGAACAATCTTCGCGGATGTTGGTTTTCGCTCCTCCAGCCCTTAAAAAGTTGGCCCAATCTGGGTTTTATCTCTGTTTTCGAAAAAAACTTTCACATTCAAAACGCTTGGAAAAACACAAACTTTCGTCTGTGGAGTTCCACAGCGACTGGGCAATCCGAGAATATTTTAAGACCAGTGACAAAAGACTCACCTATACACAAAAAGCCCGCTGCATGCCGCCCATATTCTCGAAAAATATAAGGGCGAATACATTTAAAAGTGGGTTATTTAAAAATAATTGCAAAAGAGATACGACTATCAATACACTCTAAAAAGACTAGCATCTAAATTTTAAAAAGTCGAAGACGTATCACACCATTTTATTATCAATTCAAAACGAAAAGATTAAGGTTTTAAGATACCCTTAATATATGTACATACGGACAATTACAATATTCGATGTAAATGTAGAGTAAAATGAATGAAATAAAGTTTAATTGTTTACTAAACCAATAAACGTGAATTTAAATTATTTTAATAAAAAACTTTTTATTAACCAATGGTCAATCTCCCTTTGCACTTTTAAGTTTTATTGTTTTAAATTGTATCTCTGTAACAAACAGCCGTTGTGATGATGTAAAGCGTGCTTTTCAAAAGATGAAACTGATGATGTTTTATGTTAGCGATTCTTTGGAAAGGTGTTGCGTTGTAAAAGCAATATAAGCTGCTTTGCACAGATCATTATATGAAAATGAAATATTTTGTTGGCTTTCGACAGCGGATTTTTTCGTTGGCTTCAGAATTTGTTCCAAAAGACGGTTTTTCCAATCTTGTTTTCCTTAACGCGCCAAGGTGTCTTTTCGCAATATTCGTGGTTTTCTGATATTTGAATGGGATGTCAATCCTGGTTTCTTCTGTGTGAGCGAAGCTGTTTTTTTGTTGGTTTAACAACGCAACACATTTTCCAAAGAATCGCTGGACATAAAACATCGCTATTATCTTTTGGAAAATACGCCTTATGGCTACAGCATCACAACGGCTGCATAAAGGTTTTTAGATGAATCTTAAACATTCATGCTAGGGTTGCATTCAAGTAATATACTATCAATAAAAATATAAAAAGTTGATTGACAGTAACAAAAGAAATGTAAAACAGGTACGATAAGAGTTATTTGTTTTCCAAATTGCCAAATGAGTGCCTATTCTGTTCGCATTATACTATTTAAAAAATGGTTGACCCCGGTTATATAAATCCAGAAAATGTTCCCCTGCTTCAAAGACAATCCCAGGAAAGAAAAAGGTTGACTTTAGTCTTTAGACTTTAGTTGCAACTTTTGTGCGTGCTGGGTTTGTCACTGCATCTTGGCGTTGTCCCTGTTACGTGACAAGGTTGTGGCCTTTTTACGTGACAGGAGATTGCCTTAATGCACAAGCTATTAGAACATTTTTGAATAACATTCTTTTAATATATTTTTCTCAGGTTTAGTGCTAGTATAACTAGTTTAACTTGCAGAAGAACTTGATTTTCCTTAGAAACATAACATACGAAGCAGTCGTAGAGTTTTCACGAAGGAGTCAAGCTGGGTTGTGATTGGTTAAAATCTCCTGACGATAGCAAGCGACCAATGACGTTTGCCTCCGTAACAAAGAACCACAAACGACTCCTGCTTCGACAGTTTCGCAACTGGCTGAGTCCACAGAGTTAAAGGTACTATTCTGTGGAAATTAAAAGGTAGACTTATTGAAATCTTGCAGAAAAATGGTGGATTCAGATTCGAAATCAACTAAACCTTTCAAACAGAGGAAAAACTTCGGTAAGGGAAATGATGAGAACTGTAGCAAACCACGACGTATTTGAACTCAAATAGGTATTCTTCAAAGAAGTGTTGTTTACACGTTGCTTGATTCGATTTTAAATTTTCGTTTTTGCACTGCATCTAGTAAGTCGAAGAGACGAAGTCGCAGGAATTAGAGCAAAGTTCCCGTCCAAAGTTCCCGTAAGTAACGCGATAGAGCTATTTTTAATTGTAACTAAACCAGTATTCGTAGACTTATATGCAAATGTTGTCTTTGTGGATTTAAAATTTGCGATTTATTGTACTCGTTTCGCTTCATCTTTTTCAGGTAATCGTGGAAAGATATCACAAGGAACGAGATCTTCCGCTTCTTGATAAGACAAAGTTCTTAGTACCACAAGAATTAACCATGAGCCAGTTTGTAACAATAATTAGGTGAGTGTCTAGTACAGGAATATGCTTGTTCCTTTGTTTCCAGTGCGGTCTCTCAAATCGTTATTTAGGAAATGATTTGCATGGTCTGTGTCAGAAATTAATACAATGTATCTTTGTCCCGCTTCCTTAAATAATTGAAAAGTCGTTTTAGTATGTGCAAACTACTTCTGATTTCAAATTATCGGTCACCCTGTGTTCAGGTTATTTTAATGTTATCTCTACTGAAACAATTCGTATTTAACCGTGGCGTAACAGTTCAAGTTTAAGACTTGTTTTTCTGCCAAATCGTTGTCATTTTGACCAGTGTATTTGTTACAACTTCTGAAATTTTATTTGCTACCCACTTAACGTAAAAGTTTAACATTTTATCACGCAATTGTTTTTATAGTAGTTGCGACATATAGACGGTATGATAAACTTGCTGACATGACATATTAAATTGAATTAATTGTGCAACATTCACTGACAACTTTATCACGTAAATTTAAAGGAACTGTACTCCACAAACATTTTATTTCTCTGTACAATCTCTTTGAATTATAAAACTTAGCTCTGACGATTGATAGGTGTTAAAAATGGATGATTTTTAATATGGTAATGTTTTTTCTAAATACCTCCGGCTCCTGTATTGTACAGAGGAATCTGAAATTTGTAATACTGGTTTGAATGTTTGGAAAACAAGTTCGAAAGATTACTACACGATTTAAAAATTCGTGAACTGCTTTTGTAATTCGATGTTTATTCAAGAATTTGAAACTTTAAAAATTCCCAAATAAAATATTTTTAATAAGTTACCCGAGGTACAAATATCTTTAGTTATTTATATTCTGTAAAAAATTTTTAAAGGTACTTTTTTATCAGTGTCCGAATTTTCCTGATTTCCAATTTATTTTTTCCTAAAAAGAATAAATTTTTCCAAGTTCAATTTTTCAATATTTTTTATCAAATGGCAGTCCTTGATCTTTAGACAAGCAATATTTTTCTGGTTAACACTGAAATGTCTGTTCAGCCAAAATATTTTAGGCTTTACTATTGTCTCTTTATCTGTTGTTTATCATTATAGTCGCAAGTTAGGCTGAAGGAAAAAACTCTTGATCAACATATCATGTTAGGTTGTGATCAACACCTACCATGAAACCTGTCAATTGAACAGCAGAACCTACATTGTTCTAACCAGTTGTCATTTTAATATAAATACAGCTACAATGCTTTTTATCTGTTAATTTATTTCAGTGAAATCAATTTCCTTTGTTGTTGCTTTTAATAGCACCTTAACGACAAAAATGTTTACTTTATAATTGACCAAAGTTCATAAGATTGTCACCAATGCCCAGGCAAGTATTGTTATTTAGTTTTTAGTGGCTTAATTTGATCCACTCATTTAGTCTTATGATCTTCCAAATGTATATTGCATTGTATGGGAAACTGATGCTTGCTGACCTCTTCGGTCTTGATCTATTTTGTTTTTTAAGTTAACATTATGAGGCCAGATTTTGAAGTCTAAACAAATTCAATTACAACACTAATACTTAAGGCTGATTTGAAATAAAGCACATAGTGATTGTTGACACACAGTTGAACCAAAATCTTTTTTCAGTCCAGGAATCACACTTTAATATGCTAGCAAAACATGGTAGTAGTAATGGTAGTCCTCTAGTCCACACACTATAGTGACTGTTTTGGTGAACTACTGTAGTAAACTTGACTTCCAACTAATCCGAGTGTATAATAAAATACTGTCACCTACAGTACCAATAAAGTTTTGGAAATGTTAGCACTTGCTTTTAAAATCATTTCATTTCATTGTAAATTTATTTTCTGTTTTGCCTGCCAGCAAGAATCTAGAAAGAGTGGCACATATTGATTGAATAGTGATAGTCATACATTTTCCACAGAAAAAACAAAAGTACATTGCATTAGAAGGAGCTAACTCCTTTACGAGCCTAGTGGCCCATGTAGCAGGCACTTTTCTCCGGTTTCTTTAGTGTTAAGCAGATGAGAGTCTTTGACTCCCCCTGGACAGGACACTATTCCATCGCAGGTTAGCTCCCAGTAGACGCTGGGACCCAATATCACTTGAGAAGATCCTGTAATTTCATATCTGGATTCTTTATTTTCTTTTTAAGAAAAAAGAATAAGCTGCATTGTTGCCAAGCAAAACAGGGAAGTAATCATTTTGCCTACAAAAATGTTTTTCAGAAGAAAAACGATAGTCCTTGGAGGGATTAACCTGTGACCTAGATTTGATCAACACTGATTCAGGTGCTCAAGATTGTCTACACACTGAGATACAACATCTTGATCGCTTGTCGGGGGCAATCCTCTTCTCTCACCAGTCACAAATTTCATAAATCATTTGAGTTTAGTGTGTCATCTGTGGTATGTACAATATATACATACTGTAGGCAATTCTGATTTTGAAATCTTGAAGGAGAATCCAATGTATATCCCATCAACCAAAATAAATTGTTCACAGTGATCCTATGATCCAGTTTGCCACTTATCATAAATAACTGGTTTGCTCCCACCAGTTAGGAATTATATATTCAAACCATGCATCACAGTTGAAAAGCCAGTCGAAATCATGGTTGAGTAATTGAAGTGCCTCTGATGTGAAAGTAACATAATTTTTTATTTGGGAATCTTTAATCAAAACATAAAATCTCTTTGTCATTGTAAAGATAAGACTTGAGAACCCTTGGGACAATTCAGAAACTGATCTGATGTCACTGTGCAGTTATATTTGCCAATTTAGTTTAGTGTCTTCAAACAGTGTTCTATAAACACATTAACTTAACTCAGCCTAATTTATGCTAACATTAATTTAATGCAGTTAAATTTATTCAAATACAGTCTTTGTGTGATTTAAGAATAAGTTGGGGAGGTTAGAGTATGAGGTGATAAGAAGTTCAAATCAAATTTCTGAAATGCGTTTCATAGTTTTACCCTTGTAAGTGTTATGTGTAGCATCTTTTTAGAAGCTGCTTCATGTAACACATACATGGTTAAGACAATATAATCAGCATGAAGTGATGTTACTTATAAAACAAGCACCTCTTGGTCAATTTTTCTTTTATTATTGTTTATACTGCTAAAACCATACAGTGCCAGGAGTGTGGTAAAGAACATGTTAAAATGAAGTTTAAGTTTCTTTCTGTCATTCAGGATAGTTTCATGCAAATATTTGCAAAGCTACTCTATGTAGATTAGATCAGAATTTAAAAAAGTAGATTTTTTTTGTTCTACAAAATAGGGGTCGACTGATACATTGGTTTGACTTATAAGTTATACATTGGTTTAACTTAGGCACTGGAAAATATGGTGCTGTAATGTAAAAAATGGGAAGAATGGCATTTAAAAATGGCATTCACTCCAACAAAGGACTACAGTCCAAAATGTCAGTTTTTTTTAATATTCTTTCATTTTCACTGCAGTGTAAAATTTTAAAATTTAACTCACTTGTAAAACTGATAACTAGTGCAAATGTCTAGTGAAGAAAAATTCCATTTTCTGCCCCTGTTAACATTGAATTGCCAAAAGAACAAAGATAAATCCAATTAAACTCTCAACAAGCAACCTTCTGTGCATGATTGCCTTAAGCTAAAATTTCTAGAGTTAACATGCCAAACAAATGTTTACTCTTGTTGTCAGATAAAGTCTGGCTTATATTTAGCAAGACTAGTGTCAAGTATCTAGTGACATTCCTAAACCATTAAGGAAACATGTTGGTAGTCATGTAACTTTGAAGAAAGGCTCTCAGAATATACAAATCCTGACTATAATTCCGAGCTAGCTGTAGTGCCATGTTGTCCTGAACAAGGATTACAGGTTTGAGTGGAAATCACTTGATTTGGTGACACATTACTAATCTACAGTAGAGCTTTTGATTGAATTCTGCATTTTCCCATGAGAAATAGCTTGATAATAACAGATACCTTTCATTTATCAATCAATCAATCCAATTTTGATCCGGGTTTATCCCTGTAAATGCTCGATTTATGACATCCTCCATCTCCAAACCAACACTCTTGCTCTCCTTCTCCACTTGCGTCTCCCATGTCTTCCTTGGTTGTCCTCGCTTTCCCTTTCCCTTCACTTTAGACTCCAATGCTTTTCTCAAAAAATACCCGTCATCTCTCCTCAAGACATGCCCATACCATCTCACTCCATTTGCCTTTGCCATCTGAACCACTGTTTCCTTCAATCCCAACATCTCCATTAGGAGTTAGTACAATTATTATATTAAAACAAAACCCAGTGCATTACTGTAAGTAAATTATGGTCAAGACAACCAAAGACGTTATGTTTTATCAGTCTTTAAATTTTTTAGCCTATCTTTTAAACCATTATTAATTTTTTTTGTTTCAGGAATCGAATGCAGTTGTCAGCTACACAAGCCTTTTATCTGATAGTGAACAACAAAAGTCTAGCCAGTATGTCTATGACTCTAGCAGAGGTTTACAAAGAAGAGAAAGATGAAGATGGCTTTTTATACATGGTCTATGCGTCACAAGAGATGTTTGGCACAGATAATTTGTAATACTTCAGCTGATATCATTTAGATTCAAGATGCAAATTCTGAACAAGAAGACCTCTAAATGAAGCTACAGGGAACGGAATTTATTTTTCTCTGTCCTTTGTCTTGGAGTAAGTTGCAGAGGTTTCAGCCAGAAGTAAAACAGAGAGAGAATTTGGGAACAAATTTCCAGCAGTCAAAGAGTTTTGCTGTTTGTTGTTTGACGGGGGTCAGCCTCTCAACAATTGAAACAATAATAATTATATCCTAATTTTGTTGGTTTGAGTCTAAAAAACATTTATGAGTGAACTAGATTAGATACAGTTTAACGTGGATGTAGATTATTTCATTATACACAGTAAGAGAACAAGTTGGTTAATTCTCTTTGGGGAACATTAGAACTGATAAAACATCCCTTTCGCCGCCTCCATGAACAGGAGCTTACATGAATATAGCACATAGGAAACAAATCGTTTTAGTTTAAAACTACTGTCGTGGCCGTAGCTAGGAGTTTTTCAGTGGGGTGTTGGGGAAGGGGGGGGGGGGGGGGAAAGAAAAAAAAAAAATAAGGGGGGCAGTAAATAAATACAAAAAAAACCGGTT
>ERZ1740055.687-NODE-687-length-10168-cov-7.571047_pt1 | contig 10168 bp, 7 predicted proteins | sample MGYA00581747_ERZ1740055 | MGnify/ENA primary metagenome ERZ1740055 (study PRJEB43018, sample SAMN04849739) | marine metagenome | isolation source: floating plastic debris | place: Pacific Ocean | collected 2008-08-28 | study: EMG produced TPA metagenomics assembly...
GCTGTGTTAAAGAAGTACATATACGTTTTTATCTTCCAAACTTACCTTGTTTTTTGTTCTCATTTTATTAACCCAAAACACAAACCGAAATCCTGTTTTAGTTTTATCTTATTAACATTCAATAACGATCTCGCAACTACCTCTGAGGAAAAGTAATTTAGCCGATTAAATTTGCATCTCGGAGAAAACAGTTGATCTAGCGAACAAGACAAAAAATCGTTTTTTTACACTGTAAAATTTTACTTACCGCTCATTAATAGCTACTGGAACCAGGTAAAGATAAAGCTGAAGAGGATGATGGAGGTCGCACTGCCGGTTTGACAAGTTGATATTAATAAGGCAGAAGCAACGTGATGTTAGATTTGATTTTGAAGGGAAGCGAAATCTTGAAAAAGCGAAGAAACATGGCGATACGACGCGTTCGAAATTTTTGCTCCTGGAATTAAAATTTTACAGGCACACTTACAAATGAGAATAAAAAACAAGGTAACGTTCGATATTCTTTAATAATTACACTTTTAGTTCGCCAAAATTGTCAATTTCGACATTCTGTTTATTGACCTAAACGATTTTGTTGCCTTTTTGTTCAAAATAGAAGTTGGGATATTTTGGCACGAGGTGTCTTTAGTTAGGCACGAATTGTCTTATGATTAGGCACCAAGTGTCTTATGATTAGGCATGAAGTGTCTTGAGGCTTGGCACGAAGTGTCCGGTAACCTTGTAATAGATTCTCCACATACATACACATACATTTTTTAGGACCTCTGCCTCAACCACAAGGTTCCAAGTTAAACTCCCAGCGTTGAACATTTCTTTTACCTTACATTTATGCTATGGATTAATATCTTTAGATAACAGTCCAAACTGATTTAATTTTAGTGTGGGAATGAGAGTGCCAGAGTTGATACTTACCTAGATATTCCTCTTGCAATTCAACCATTCGGCTCTGACAAAGCCTTTGGAAGTGTGGTAAGTTTGTAGTATATCAGTGCCAGTATTTCACTAATAATTTCACTTTTCCTCTTTGTAAACATTCAATGTACATAATGTACTGTTTTTGTACCAGTTTTGTGTGAGAAAGATGGAATTTAAAATAGAAATAAAATGCGGAAATCATGCGTCACAACATGAAGATCACATGTAGACCTTAAAGAATAACGTATGAAAATTTTACTGTAACCATTTTTTATATCCATGATGCTGTCTCATCTACATTACATTAGTGTTGTGGCAAAGCTATGTGTATTGTCTTGAAATAAGAAAGTGACCTGGCCAAACTCATTTCCACAAATCTAAGAACCTAAAAGTAAACTTATAATAAAAAATATTTTCTTTTTCCACTTTGTTAAATCTGTAATATAATTTCACTCTTCAGCTTCTACTATTTGCATAGTAACTATAGTATTTAACTGTTTTAAATTGTGTTGACTGACTTCTAAAATAAACTTCTTCAAGTAGTACGAAATATAAGATTAGAATTAATTAAATACATTGTGTAACTATTAGTCCAGCTAATATTCATTAGATATACTTTTATAAGATAAGATGCTAATCGAAAGCTAATTTGTTTAACTATTTTATTTTATAGGAGGAGTCAATGAAGCATTTTATCAAACCTGAAACGCTGGATGGAACTAACCAGGTACTCATTATTTACAAACAAGAATGCTATGTCTACTTTGGACATCCCATTTTATGGAAATTGTCTCAAGAACTTCCTTCCTCCTCCTCTCTTTAACCTAAGCCCTTACCTTAACATTAACACTAACAAAATCTCGTGGGAAATCGGGATTGATTACTATAGAAGAGCTAGTTCCATTCATCTTTTATCTTTTCCAGACTAGACACTAGAACAATCACTTTGTTAACCTTTATAAAAAAAGTTGTCAAGTTGGAAGATACCTTGGTAGTGCATTTTCCTTTCGTAACATTTTGTTGATATTCAAAACTCAACTTTGATTATGTCAGACCTTCCTATTTAGACAGTGCTATTTATTGATTTGTCGTTGCCTATATTATGGCAACATAATGTGAGGTGACAATTAAATAGTGAAATACAAACTTTTAGAATCAGTTTATGGTGCCAATTCCTGCTGTTCCTCCTCAGTGTGAAAATTGAGGGCCGTTTTGTTTGGTTTCTGTAATCGATAAAAAGTTTCTTGGAGTGGGTTATTGTCCCTGGAGGGCCAGTGGGTTTTTGTAGGTGTTTTTTCTTTCCCATAGCTTACAGGTTTTGTTATTTAGAGACATCAAACATTCGCCTCTCGCTGCTGTCACTTCGCTGCAAAATCATTCCCAGGAGCTATGATGAACTGCTACCTATGTGTTGAGCCCTTGTGATGGAAACACAGCTCCTATATTTTACAAACATGATTTACTAGACCTTGACAGTATCCATACTTTTCCGTAAGGTTTTTTATGTATTCTGTCAATATCACAATAGTCGCAAGAACTATGTGTGATAGTTTTATAAGAATTCGTAGGTATAACCCCACCGAACTAGACAATGTACACCTCAAAAATTCCGAACAATTACTTGAATATTCTTCATCAATAATATTGTTTTGTTTTCAACCCATCTAGTTCCAGACGATAAAAGGTAAAACAGGAAATTGTAACTGTTTACTTGTAGTGAGTCCGAATCTTTCTTTAGAAGGCTGTTGAACTGTGTTGTCCAAGTCATAATGATTTGTTTTGCCATTGCTTCTGTTTATTGCAAATGGAACCTTCATATCTTCATATATCTTCATGTTCTTCAGATGTTGTATAAACTGTAGCAGTGGTTGCCCAGAACCGCATTGACTTCCTTTTTATCTTCTTTACTGGAAGGTGTCTTGGTTGTCTTTATTTATTTAGCACGGGTCCTTGAAAACCTGAAAAATCCTTAAAAGATGAATATTTGAAATCCAGGTCTGAAAAACCTGGAAAATGGGTATTGATGCTGGAAAGTCCTGGAAAGTAAGCATTTTCATGGATAATATTTTAGTAACTATTTATGAAAATTTTTTCTTATGTTTTCAGTTTTTTGGGCGAAAATGTAAAATAAGGAAAAAAAACGTTGCAAAAGACCATTTCAAATCCTGCCGCGTTCATGTTATTATCTTAGCTGGTTGTGCACTTCAAGTGACTGAGAGATTGATTCCTGTTTGGTTCTTTTTTTTCTCTCTAATTGTTGCAGACCATGATTTTTATAAAATGTGGTCCTTGAAAGCCCTGTAAAAGACCTGCATGTTTTGTTTACCAGAAGTGCACGAACTCTGTAATAATCCTTTTTTCCCATTCGCTGGTGGTAGCAAGGGATATTGCGCCTTCAACACATTTACCAACACTGATCTTCCCCTCTGTCATCTTGTTTTCGGAATTGTTTGCTTTAATGTGGCCATCATTTTCTCTTCAAAAGCAATCGCTCTATTTTCTACCTTCTCTGCCATTGATTTTTTTGTGCCGAATTACATAGCATACTGGTTTTAAAGGGTGCCTACTTTTTTCTCCATATACATATCAGATATTGTATACAGATTAGATAATATATAGCTTATCAATATTTTTATCTTTTATCATTGGTTCTTATTAGCTTATTATTTGTTTTTAGTTTCAATGATTGAATCACGTGCCTTGAGAAAATTTAAACTCTGATGCTGTCCAATTGTTGTTTACATCATGTTTAAAATACGTTTTTCTCCTAATTCTCGTCAAAACCATCAAAGAAAGTCAGCTCTTCATCATCTATGTAATCGTAGTAATATAGCGATCAAACCTACACACAAAGGTGGTTCCATTGTTTTTTCCCTCCAAATTATTCAAAGAAGAGGCACCGTGATTATTTTTCAATACTAATTTTTGAAATCGGCCAAGTTTTTTTCATAAAATCAGAATCAGAAATCCGTCAAAGTCTCCTTTTTCTGATGGTGATCTTCCTTCTAATGCTACTTTTCATCACTCACACAGAACCTTTTTTGACAAAGATTCATTCTTCCCAATTGCTACAAAGTCACTAGCCATGCCCCTTAAAAACCTAAATCATTTTTGCTTTAAATGTGAGCTTTAGCTTTTCTTTACCGTGTAGGTTAATTCTCTTTACACATTCAATTCTAATAACGAGGGACAATGCGCTCGTTGCTACATGTTAGAACTCGTGGTAGTACCAACACGCACTTTATTACGCTTAGCAGAACTTTTCTTAACTCTCAATTTTCCCATTCGTTTTTCGGTATTTTCAGCAAACTAATGGTGTAGTTTAGGGCCCCCCAAAATGGTTTCTAGTATTGTCAATTTATTCTGGATAAATTGTGTGGTACACTGATAATTTATTATTGGTGCTACTTGCATATTCGTGACTTGGAAGCTTTTTTCTTTTGACACTACATTTGATTTCACTTTGGGGATTCTCGATTTCTGTGTGAATGTTACGGACAGTCATCTTGGTAGCAATGTTCATTATCAACCTTCAGACCCTAAGCTCTTCCTCGACTCTATACCCTAGTTACACTTTTTACGTTTATGTAATTTCTGTGGGAGTGTCCATTTTTCTCTGATAGGCAGAAGCACCAGCCTGTCCTACAGTATTTATAAATTTTTAGCTAGAGAACATTTTTTATAGAAACTATTTTTTTTTATCTTATTCAAACTATAAGTATGGAATCAACCAAGTATTTGCTCACAAATTTGTAGTATTATGATAACGAAAAGTTTAGAGTTCCGACAAAAAAAATCAATCTGTAATTCAAAGTGTAAGTGGGCAAAAAACTAACGTCTTCATATTTTTTTTCAGTACTTTTGTGAGAAATGTGGCAAGAAATGCGATGCTCACAAGGTATGCATATTTTAAGCTAACTCTTTATATAACCAATGACGAATGAGTTAACTTGGTACTTGTTATTGATGCCATCAAAAGCGACACTTATTATTGAACACTAGAAATAGTTTATTTATAGAAGGACATTCGCTTTTTTAGGTAGGGTTCCATATGAAAACACTAGGACGAAAACTGAGCTTGTAATGAATTTTACTTGTTTTCAGGGCTTGAAATTTACGACGTTTCCTGATCTTCTTACCATTCAACTGAAGAGATTTGCTTTTGATTTCAACACACTTCATAGGATCAAGTTAAATGACAGGTTAGTTAAAGCTAAAAGAAAGCTTGTCTCATTGCTATCACATCTCCTTTTCATTCTTTTAACATTTGGAATCGGTTTTTAAGGAATGAATGTTTTCATGTCATTAAAAGGACTTTATTACTCACGTGGTCATTAAACTTGCGTGGCAAGGGCCCTTCACATTTGCTCTTGACAGAGAGAAGCCTAGTTTTACTATACGAGTTGCATCAGAAGCAAAGATCTTGATAAAGTCATCCGTGTTGGAATAGTTTACTTATGGTTTGAATCAGTTTGGAAATAAATTTGCGTTGCTTTAGTTATTTCTACAATAACAAAGTCGGTAATTCTTGCCCAGGATGAGAATCATGAACAGAAACAATACAAATATAAAGTCGCATTGTTGAATGGGAGAACCTATCCTTGTTTTTTGTGTTGTTGGCAGAGTTAACGAACTTAGTTACGTTTAAAATCACATCGCTTGACTTTTAAAAACAAGAAGTCGAAAACTGCAGTTCGTAACTCGGCTTCCTTTCCTTCTCAGTCGCAGTTTGCTAAATCGTCTACAATTTTTAAACACTAATCATACATCGCTAAAAGCTACCTTTGATTGTTAAGAGCGATTAGATTGAAACTGACAACTATCAAGTCAGACTACTTTGCTTCTTTGCTGTGAATGGAAGATACAACTGCATAGCGACCAAAATGCAGTTTAAAACAAAATACTGTCAAAAGTGTCTTTATAGCAATAATAAAACCAAACTGTAACTGTGTAGCTACAACACTCAACCGTTAGGGCAGCGGCTGATTTGAATAATTGCTAAAATTTTCTTAATGTTAGATTCTATCAGGTTTCTTTTTTGGGATAGTTGTTTTAACATGATTCCAGGTCAGTTTGCTGGTACTTTCTTTTTCAGGATGGTCTTTCCGATGTATCTTAACCTCAATGGATTTGTAACGACAGAAGAAGAGGTAAAGTCAGGTTCTTTTTGTTTCCATTTGAAAAACAAGATTTTTTAACAGCATTTATTTTGTTGCACACGATTTGAACTCTCTGCAGAGCTCATTGATCATATAACGTATCTTAAATTATATGATTTTTATTTTTCAGGACGTTATAGAAGATGAGCTAAGCAGTAAAGATGACTCCCCAAGTAGCACCGAAACTGACAGCGGAGTTGGGGAAGCTTTCTCAGAAAACAGTCTGTCGGCTGAGGAGGAAGATTCGGATAATATGCAGAATAAGGATCCTGGGATTGATGGTGTTGATGATTTAAATGAAATTGGAATAAGTGGTCATTCATTAAATGACCTGAAAACAATGAAGGTAAGCCAAAAGCCAAACTGGTGGTAAAACAAATATAGAGTTGCAGTTGCCTCAAATAAAAAGCTTGAAAAAATGGGAAGAGATTAACAAAAGGAAAAGCGATGAAGAAAACGCTAGAAAGCAAATATATATATTACAGGATGCTAGTAAGTAATTTAATAATTTTAAGATGAACTTTTCTTTTTGAACGTCTTTATGGAAAGAGTTTTTATATCTTTATCAATTTCGTTCCAAATTTTTGTTCCAGTAAATTTTATGTTAAAGATACCATAATTAGTTCTTGTGTTTGGGAGTGAAGACGCTTTTCTGGTGGAGAGTCTTGTTTTGTATTTATGGATTTTGCTGGTCTTGATAAAATAACTATCGAAGACCTCAGGTAGTCGGTTATTGTGGAACTTGTACATCAATAGACTTATTTGAATTTTAATAAGATCAAAGAACTTAAGGAATTTTGTTTGTTTGAATAATGGACTAAGGTGTTTGTCAAAGTTTGAAAAAGTTATAATTCCGATGGCTCGTTTTTGTAGGAATAGCAAAGGTTTTATGTTAGTCTGATAAGTGTTACCCTACATAACGATTGCATATGTTAAGAATGAATATACAAGTGAGTAGTATAATTTAATCAGAACGTAATATCGAATTCTTGATAAAATTCCAATTTTTTTTCTTTGAGATTAAAGCAATTTGTTTTTGCCAATTGAAATTCGCATCAAGCATAACGCCAAGATACTTAATACTATTCTTTTCTGCCAAAGATGTATGGTTAATATATAAACTTATAGAAGCTGCAATTTTTCGTTGAGGAGGTTGAAATAGAACAAAGTTAGATTTATTAATATTTGGTGATGGTTGATTAGCACAAAGTTAATGTGTGTTAGTTCCTTATTAACAATTATTTCAAGTTGAGATACGTTTTTTGAGAGCAAAAAATAAATTGGAATCATCCGCGACTAGATGCGAGTCGAAACGTGTGGTGCAATGGCTTAAATCATTTATGTAAATTAGGAATAAAAGGGGTGTAAGAGCGGATTCCTGCTTCAGCCTGATGTTTTAACTTTGTGCCTAGGGTCCTTACTATTACGAGTTATTCTCTATAATGATCCATTCAGGAAGTGCCTCTGGAGGACACTATTATGCTTATATTAAGTAAGTGAAAGTCTTGAGTTTGTTTTTATTTGTAGTTATAGGATCTGCAGAACTTAAAAAGTCACGAAATTTATAATACTTTTATTTTACGTGAGAGAAAGTATTCATCAAAAATAATTCAGTCTGAATTATAGGTCAAGATATTAAATTCATTGAACGTATGGCTTTTCAGAAACTTTGCAGATCACACATGGTATTGCTTCAATGACCAATCAGTTACAAGGGTAAGTCAGATCACTTTTAAAATAATTCTCATATAAATTGATAAAAATTTCATATTAATTCATATAAACACTTTAATAGCATTTTTGTAATATAGATAGGACCCCACTGGTGCTCTTAAAACCCATGTTTTATGAGAGTATAAAACATATGAAAAGCGTGTTTTATCAAGTCTATTACACGGCTTAGGCTTCTTTATTTGTTAAATTGTGCGATGAAAATGGAACAAAACTTGAGATTCCAAAGGACGTCAGTGCAGTTGTGGTATATGAATATATTTGTGCTGGCTATTCAGCTAAATGTGTTTGGTGAGCAAGTTAAACGTATAAATGTTTTGAACGTCACTATAAGTGATGTGAAGCGGACATTTTGAGTGTTTTGTATCCTTTTATCAAAGTTATTAGTTGTAGTCGTTGCACAATATTGATAAACCGTAGTAAAAGCAGTAGTGAAGAAGAACCCCATGCAAAGTCATTGTGTCAGTGAACCAGATTTCTGTTGAGCTACCCAGAAAATTGAATTGACCAAATACAGCTATATTTACCTTGATGGGTTTAGATAACATTCTATTGCGCTTGATTACCAATAATGCTACAACAGATTGTTTCTGTTTTTAAGGTGTACGATGAAGAAATTGAAAAAACTTACGGGGGATACGAGTCATATCGAGGATATTACTCTGCTGCATATTCGAGGTATTTAGTTTAAAGCTGAATAAAAAGAAAACTTGACTGTTTGGTTTGGGGTAGCATTATCGGAGCCGAAGTGGACGAAGAATGGTTCATAATTTTTACATTCTCCTGGTGATCAACTACTCTATTTTAAGTTCACCAAACAGTAAAACTAACGAAGTAGCTAAACTTTTTATCATTTGGCATACAAATAAACATGCTTTCATTTTAATGCTACAAATAAAAACATATATGGATAATTAATGGCATACATGTGATACGTTTAGACAAATATATTTGTGGTAATAATAAAAAAATCTATCTTTTACTAATAAAAGAGCCACGATAATGAATCGATAATTCTCTTAATGGCACTTCTATAGAACTGTATAGCAGTTAAGAATGATTAAAAGTCAGACTTTCTATGTGTTCATCGAAACTCACGTTGGACTTACAGTAATATCTAATTAAAAATTGATTTTCCATCTTTTGTATTCCTGGTAACGTAACGCAATACTTTTTTTTTTCTCTCTCTTCTGATTTCTGTTCCCAGTTATCTTTGCATGCGTAGCTCATTTATAACTGTCCATATTTGTTTTGCCTTATGGTCCATCAACCGCAAATCCACTCTGTTGGCTTTGTGGTACATCCTAGAGGGTTTTAATAGCATCAGGTGACTCGTACAAAGGTTTGGTTTTTCACTAAGAGGAGTACCAACAGAAAACGTTATTGACCAATTTTTGAGATTTTGACACATCTCAAATAACAATATCTTAAAATCGTGTCGATCCGTATACTTCGTCTGACCAAAGGTAGAGAATCCTGCCAAAACATGTTGGTTTGTCTCTGCTGCTTTACCGCCTATGTTTCAAGTTATATCTTCTTGGCTTCTCTGGTTTTGCTTGACTTGTATACTCTCTGCATCAGTTGTTCGTTAAGCTCTATCATACTTGTCACTGTGTCCTTAGATGCATATGCTCCTCCTCTCAACCAAGCAAAACATGCTAGCTAAATGAAGCCAAATCCTTTACGAGCCAGGTGATCCTTGGAGCTGCCGCTTATCTCTGGTTTTTGTAGTGTTAAGCGAATGACAGTCTTTGACTCCCCCTGGACGGGACACTAGAAGATAGATCATTAGAGTCCGAGCCCAAAATAAAAAATTTGCTAGCACATAGCGTCCCATTTTTACCAACCTCATTAAATATGCAAAACCACACATAATGTCCCAATTTTGCATGCATGCGTGCAGCCTAATTAAATATGCAAAAATATCCCACCTTTTGCGCGCAACCTAATGAAGATCCCAATTCTGCGCATGCGTGGGAATTCCCCCCTCAAGATGCCAGCTTTTCCAAATCTATATGGGAAAAGTGGGATATTGAATTGAGAAAATCTGGACGGGTAACAAAAGTGGGATTTTGAATTGAGAAATACTGATTTAGAGTATATCCAAAAGCAAAACATGTCTGCTAAATCATTTATAAACAACAGCATTCTAGATGAGTCAGTACCAGAGGGTGGATGGTCTGTTAAGATTCATAATCATCCATGGCCTGTTATATCTCCTACTCATCCACCAGTCCACCCTAATATTTCTAGTACGTGGTGGTTGTTTATGAACTATACACGTGAGCAAAGCAAGTGGTAATCACAGTTTGATATATTATCTGGAAAAATGGAAATGCTGAATTGAAAATACTGATGAAGAG
>ERZ1740055.688-NODE-688-length-10163-cov-6.728136_pt1 | contig 10163 bp, 3 predicted proteins | sample MGYA00581747_ERZ1740055 | MGnify/ENA primary metagenome ERZ1740055 (study PRJEB43018, sample SAMN04849739) | marine metagenome | isolation source: floating plastic debris | place: Pacific Ocean | collected 2008-08-28 | study: EMG produced TPA metagenomics assembly...
CCAGCCAGTTTGGAGTTTTTTGCGTGCCCGTGACCAATCAGTTTTAAGAGCAATGTCATTCAAACGATCTGTCTAGGGGATGCGATATTTCAGAATTATTTACAATTTGAGTGATTTTTTTACGATCGACAGCAAAAATTTGAATTTCCCATACAAAGTCTTGTAAAATATTGAAAATGTCGTTACTGATGAACTCTTTATCACCAACGCTGAGCTTGGGTTGCCTGTGTTGATACGAAATACTTTTCTCACTGTCTTGGGTAAGCCTGGCTTCAGATGGCGGAACAACACAACAACCTAGAAAATAAACAATTTGTTGTTGTTGTTATTGTTGTTGTTGTTGTTGTTGTTGTTGTTGTTGTTGTTGTCGTAGCCTGGTAGTTTCTTCAGTTTTTAATATTTTCCAAATCTCAAAGTTTTGGACCCATACCTCAAGATTTTTCAGGGAAATTTTTGAGACCACAAGGCTTGGGGGTTTTGGAGGGTTGGAAGGTCTGAAATGGATGTGTGTGGAGAGAAGGAAAGATGCGCGGTTTCAAATATTTCCGATATTCGTGTGGACGAGGGAATGTTTAACAGCGCATTCTGGTCGCGTTTATGCTGTACATTTATTGAGACAGATGAGGAAGATAAAACTATGCCGGGTTATACATTATCTTGATAGCTATCATTCGAGGGACATTTAAGTGAAACCATGTTTAAAAGCTGTGGCAAAAGAAAATTTATCGCCGAAACGTTAGTCCCAAAATAGTTGTTTTTCTTTACGCAGTTTTCAACATTTACATCAGTGGCGTTTTGCCAGGAATTTTTCAACCAATGAAGTTTTATTTTCTCTTTTCTTGTCATTCTTGTTCCATCGGTTATCTCAATGAAAAGCAGTATATCTTTCTTTCGCCGGAACTTGTGGAAATACTTTGATCACGAAGAACGCTTTCTCTTGACAGGTGTCTTGATGTCACGTGGGTTTTCAGTGAGAGCATTTGGTAGTTGAAATGGAGCTCAAATTCCAGAAAAAGATCACTACTAACCGTTTTGAATGTAGCATGTTTGAGTATTCTTGAGTGTTTTAAGTTTTAAGGTGTCAATTTTTAAAAACATTTATGTATATTTAGATCTTTCAACTCTCTATTTTATTCTTGCGAGATAGTAGTACGAGGAAGGCGCTGTAGACGTCTGTAGAAAATCGCAAAAGATATTGTTTAAAGGCAATGAATTTCTTTCAAGGAATTTATTTCTAAAGCTTAGTTTAAAAGATTCATGTTTTAATTTAGCCGGAATGAATGACCCGACTGAGTACAACAGAGCATATGGCCCTCTTATAAAGCACCTGGCTTTGTTTTGGTTTTGATGGCTGCCAACACAGAGTTATGAATTATTCATAGATTTTGATCAAAGGGCTAATGAGGAGAGAAGCCGAATTTTACTCTTGAGCGATCGAGAAAGAAGCCAGCGAACCGGGGCGTGAAATAATGTCGCTGAATCGATGATTTTACAACTGAAAGTCGCATTGCGCATCAAAGATGGGATGTATGTGATTAATCTTATAGACTTGAAATACAGAGATCTTTTGCAAGTTTTACCGCTAAAAGTGTGTTCTTAACTGATTTGTTGTGTGTTTGTGTTTCAGTACCAACTCCAGCCATCGTTTTCATGGCTGTCATAGGCGGCGTGATTTTGGTACTGGCCTTTTTATACCAGTGTCTCAAGGCTGGAATGTTTTTCAAGACCGAAGCGCCGGCCGATCGACCAGATGAGAAGGACTACGACGAACTTGAAGAAGCTTATTGCCCAGAAACAGATGACGACTACCTTGGTCCGTCTTCAAAAGCGACCAGTAGAAGAAGTAGCTTTAACACAAGTGGGAGTAAATCCGATATGGACTTAGCATTGGGCGATAGCGCTTCGGTTTATGGTTCAAGATATTCTGACGGAGAGTTTAGTCCCTCTGGTGGAGGGAGGGCATTGTCGGCTTACGGTGATATACGACCGGGTTCTGAAGGAGAATTTTTATCCACGGCTGGAAGATTACAAATATCTGCCAGTTATGCACCGACGGCGCAGAAACTTGCTGTCACGATAGTTCGAGCAGAAGATATTCCCACTAAGCAGAGAGGTGGTGCCGCCACTGTGCTCGTTCATGTTGTATTATTACCCTCTAAAAAACAACGTTTTAAAACCAAAGCGAAATCCTCTGCAAATCCGAACTTTCATGAGTCGTTCACATTTAATCGCGTAACCTCAAGTGAAATTCACGAATGTAGTCTGAGATTTCGCTTGTATGGACACGAACGAATTAGCCGCGGTAAAATGATCGGCGAACTTAACGTCACTCTAACAGAGTTAGATTTGGATGGGGAAGGCACGACAATATGGCGAACCTTAACTCCAAGAAACGCTTTGAGTGTAAGTTGACAGTTTATTTTGCCATTTGTTTGTTATTACAAGGTCGTGTTTAATTTTTTTCAAAGCGAGAAGGATACGAATGAAATATTTCGTAACACAAATGGTTATATAAATTTGAAATCTATATGGTTCATTATTTTCTTCCCTTGGATAATCGCCCAAAAAGTGCGATCAGAAACTTAAAACAAAACGTCTATTAGAAATCTTATTCAATTAAAAAAACGAGGAATAGAAAATTTGTTTTTAACACAGTTGGTTGAATTAATTGTATTCTTGCGATTTTCCCGCCATCTAAATCGAGATTTCTTTTAAAATGGGAATTGAAATAAGCTTTCCCCTGGAAGGTTTTCCGTTACTTTTTTCTTTTTTTGTATTCCTTTATAACAAAGTTAAAGCAAAGTTTGTACAAACGTAAAGTTCGGATTATAAAGTCTCTAAAATTTATGAAGTTTGCTCTGACGTCCCACCATATATGCAAATTGAAAATGAATTTACAGGCACATCACATGTCAAAATTGTTTTAGAACAATGATCTTCCCACGCCGCTGTCATGTCCGGTGTTTCTTGAGAGGTTATTTGCATATAATTCAAGACGAAACACTAATTTTGATCTGTCTGTCGTTTAGTTTTATGAATTTCTTAGTATGTGCTAGGAGTAAAGTGGTTTGGCACGGCTCTGTATTTTAATCAGTTGTTCTTCTTTTTTCATCCTGTAGAGATTAAAAGTTGAATAGAATAGTTGAACAATTTAATCAAACTTACTGAAAATGACTGATTGATTTGTATTTTCAAAGCCACTGTTCTTGTCGCTGTTGTAAGCAGGTTTACAAAGAATAGAGATTAAATAAACGAATCTACTGTTTCAATTTCTAATAGCTTTTAATTTTGGGACGTCTTTGCAACCTCATCTTCAATGATAGAATTCCAATTGCTTTTAATTTTGCAAAGCCTTTGCACCCACATCTTCAACAATAAAACTTCAAATGGCTTTTAGTTTTGCAAAGTCTACGGATGCGTGCATTTAAAAGTCAAGGAAGTAGATTAACTTACTAATGATGACCAATCCATTCATTTACTGACTGACAAACTGTCTCTTTTTAAAATTGCATCTAAGGGGTTGTTGACGTTTATCTGTATTATGCATGAATTGGCTATTATTATAAAGTTGTATATTGGTCACTTGAAATCCTTCAAATAGACTTATAAACTGTTAGCTCTCATGTTCAGAAGCAGGTTATTAAAGGGAGTATGTGTGTCAATGTTTGTTTACCATAAATTCCTAACAAAAAGTAAAAATAAATACTAATGAATTCAACTATTTGTTACTAAAAACAACTAAAAATTTGATTAAAGCAATGAAATATTTGACAGATATCACTCAAGCCCAGGCACCTTTGAAATGTGCTATATTGCTGATTACAGGAGGAGGTTTTTTATTTCGTGTTTGAGAAATAATTTTTCCCTCTTTTGGGCATGTTGAAGTGATAGCTATTTTGGTATTTTAATGAAATTTTATTTAATTTCCTGTTGTATTTGGCTCGAAGAAATCTTTTGTCAGATAAACTATTTATATATCTCCACATACACTTTAGCATTAATAATTTAATCATAGATGTGTTTTTGAGACTTCTTACATCTGGCAAAGTTAAAAAGATATAATATTACAACTTTTTTATGAAATCATAATTTTTTTTCACAACTTACTTTAAATACAAATGTTTTATTAGTGAAGTAATGTTTTGTTATTTTTTTGCACTATCAGTTCGTCTTTCCGATAGGATACTGTTAACGGTCAGATGTACTTAAAACTGAATCAAATGCTTGCTAAGCTATTATCATCTTATTATTCTTATTTATTATTTATTTTAATAGGCTAGACCAATTTAAGTTCCTGTTTTACGAACCCAAAGAACTTAATTTATATAATTTTTATCTGAAAATCAAAATATATTTCCCTGCATGTTATTTACTAATTAATTAAAATTACTAATTCCCACATAGGGAAAAGCCCTGTGAACGAGGTTGGCCATGGTTTAACTCGTTCCCAGGGCTTTACCCACCACATAGGAAAAAGTGCTGGGAACGAGGTTGATGTTTTACTCTTGATGTATAACCTTGTTAATAGTTTTGAATATAAAATTGCTTTAAAGTCTTAAATATTTAATCTGGAAAACAGGAAGAAAAGTCTGGTAAAATCATTAAAAAAATTCTGAAATATGGCTTTTAACATAATAGAACCCTGAAAATTGCTAGAAAAGTAGCACTATTCCAAACGCTTGCTTCCTTCACCGTATATTATACATCAGTGACGTGCAAGTAGAAAAATCTCCAGAGCGTGAAATGATTTTGTTGTTGTTACAATAAGTATCGTAGTTTAACAAATATTAACTGACATGACATCACTCTAGACGAAGGTTACAGATAGGTGAGGCGAAAGCTCGAATTGTTAATCCGTTTTGATCAGGGAACGTCCGCCAAATACCAAGTTTAATTATTAACTGACCTTGTTTTTCAATTAATTTACAGCATTCAGATTCTATGTATGATTTGTCTGACACTGGCAGTATAGGATCTCGTGGGTCTACTTCATCCTTGGCAATGGCCCAGAGTGGCCAACCCGAGCTATTGGTTTCCCTGTGTTACCAATCTTTGACAGGTCGTCTCACAGTGGAAGTACTGAAAGCGAGTAACTTAAGGAATATTTCAATGCAACGAGCACCAGGTATAGTTGAATGAATCATACAGTGCGTGCATTAATTCTAACATTAGACAGAGAGGGACTCCCACCCTTTGAGACACAATAGTAAGTGATTTTGATTCTCCAGACGTCGGCACGCTGACCACCTCCGCTCACATACACGACTTCCATGATACACACACACACAGTCATTTTCCCCTTGCAGTTTCTGTGGTTTCAAATGACCTGCGCATTGATATGGTTTCGCTTGCCTTTATTCCAAAACGTTCATCGAGATGGGGAAGAAAAACGGGAAGAACAGTAGAAAAATGTAATTATCAATGAAAGTCTTATTTCAGTAATAAATAGTATCCGCTGTTGCAATTTTTGTTTTTTAGAAAAAACTACTGTTCTTGATTCAAAGGTAGGAAAGGAGGTGATTCCAAGGAAATCCTCCGAAAAAAGGAATGTTGATATCCTTATGTTGGAATCAAATAATCTAACTATGCTCTTATTTGCAGCAGAAACAGTTTTCCACACTGCAACTGGGCTATAAAGTCACCACTGTTTGGTGAAGGTGGTAATATTTTATTTCATGCAATGTCAATCCAAGTTGTACATCGAGTATTAAGGTTCAGTGTGTACCGCATTTATTAGCAACATCCTTACAAACGAAGTCCATGGATTCTGTAAAATATAAGTTAGTGCAAAAGAGAATTCGGGCTCGAATTCTATAATGAAATCATAATTTATTTCCAGGGTTCTTTTCTGCAATTATTTTAAGTTGTGACACAACCTTAAAATTCCTTTCTTAACTCATTGAATGTTTAATAAATACCAGTTGGCAGCACGTTGCGATGACACCAAAAAGAACAAAATATCAGACTGGTAAAAAGAAGAAATACTAAGAGTGACTATCTGCGCCAAAATCCAAGAACGTGCAAACATTCATTAAAAATACTTATTAATTATCATTGATTGAGAGGTCGAATAATAATAAAAAAAAAAAACATTTAATCTTTACAATTTTTATTTTCACTGGTACTAAGTGAATTTGATTAACATTTTTTTGCATATTCAGTATCTCTATCGATACTTTACACATGTGACATACACTGACTACAGACATTTGTAAATTCTTTGAACATAGTTAACTGAGAAATTCGTTCATTCAAGTAAGATTTTGCAACTATGAATATTGCAAAGAAATCTTTATGCTGAATTTCTACCGCGGTTTTAAGGTTCGAATCCCGTCGATTTCTCATTCTGTTTTTTTTTTGCTTGTAATTTTAAAAAATTTGTGTACATTATTACCAGCTTTGGGTTCATCACTGAAATAAATCATTTATACTTTCAATTTTGATTAAAATACAAATTAGTGTGTAGTAAATGACTAGCATACGAGGAGCACTTTTGTGGAACTAAAAAGTTCGTCGCTTTTTTACTGCTAGTACTGAAGTTATGATCTTTTCTTGTTTTTGAACTTTTGAGGAACCTTAAGCTGTACGTATGTATAAAAGGGTATTTGTGACAGCTGCTCGTCACTCAGCCGAGTGCCGATTTTAAACTTTCAACGAATTGAGGAAAGCATTGAAAAATCCTGTACACTTAAACGTGTTTTGAAAAGTACGCGCGTTTTGAAAAATATCTGGTTTCAGTGCCCTGCAAAGCGCATCTATTTTTAGCGTCCAAACTGGTGATTTGATATCGTTTTTGATTGTCTCAAATCACTGTATAACAAGGAGTAGAATTTGTTTTCGTCTTAATACGCTTTCGACTATACGCACAAAACCGGTTACTTGCGTCAAGAGAATTTTTAAATCCATTTTGTTTTCGATAAAAAAAGCTGAACGTGTCATTGCATGGGGACGTAAACACGTTGAATATGAACAGGGTCTTAAAATATATTTGGAAATTATAATCTAATTTGCATGCCTGTCCCAGAACTAATCAAAACTGTTGAAACACAAAGCAATATTTAAATTATTTTCTTATCTCAAGATTGCAAATAAGAGTATGAATATTTGTGTTTTTGTTTTAATTCGTTTTGATTCAAAAAAAATCCCTCGCTCGTCATTCCAAGAATTTGAAGTTAATATTTGTTTGCTTTTATACAATTAAATTGGTTTATAAGGCAGATGGAACATTTCAACAAAATTTAATACATCGACTGTCGCTCACAATCATCAGCTGTGGCTGTAAAAAACAACATGTTTAAGTGAAAATGGAAACCTGTGCCAGCTTGCCTTCACGCGTAGAAGAACATACGGCAATCTGATTGCCGACTATAACTTAAGGGTTCACGCTATTGATTGAGCGACAGATGAATATTGTAAACTTTGGCGTTCTGAGATAGATTTTCGTCTTAAAACCATTTATAAAAGGAAATAAAAGATATCATTTTCGGTATGACTTGAAAGGAAGGTATTCTGCTATATCGGTTCTGCCAACTCAGAAGAACATTGTGAAATTAAAAAATACATACTTCTCTTTTGTCAAAATGGAAATAACGGAGCCCGTATAATCACTGCTACCTGGTCAGAATGTTTATCATCAGACTGAATAGCTATGAGAACACAGTTATCTGTGAATAGCATTCTACTATTTCTTTTGTTAGCAGTTTTATTTCATATGCTGTAAAACATAACATTAGAAAGCTCGATTTTGATCTAAACTGTGCTACGGTACTTTTTGCATGTGAAACAATAGGCAACCATGACGGGAGACTGAAAAGATTTCTGTTTCAAATAAGCAGCTCGACAGTTGGACTTTCAAAGTCCAAACATCAAATCTTAGTGAAAACATAAATATTTCATTTTAAGGTATAAAATAAAATAAAATAACCTAATAATTCTCATTTAATATTTTTGCCATTGGTGTGTATGCACTTAAACCGTTCACAAAATTTGTCCAAGTTCACTAATTATTTTTTCCTAGTTGATTAATTAAAAACACTTATTTAAAGATTTTTGCTCGAATTTGTTAAAGCAATTATATTGGCATTTGAATTTAGCAAAAACACAGTTTTAGAATGGAAGTAGGGGTCCAAAATCGGCTTATTTTTTGAAGCGCAGTAAATGATCGTGTGAATCATTGCCTACTGATTTTTAGATTTAAGTTTCTTTTAAATTGTTAATGAACAAGGCTTTTTCAATACAAACGAATATTGTCAGTTTTTGAGAAAAAAAAAATTAATCTGAATTTTTGTGGATGCTGCCTTTAACCACTGTGAATTTTTAGAGACAGAATAAAAAGGAAAGTTTTGGTGGCAACAAATTTATTGGGCTAGGAATATGCACGTCCATTAGGGACTTATTAATATCCCGCGAACTTTGTAAGCTGAAAAGAGTTTCTTTTTCCTTTCATTAAATTTAAATGATGGTTTTTATTATTTGCTCAAGTTCAGAGGTAAATTACTATATTATATCGAGGTGTTAGAAAGGGATTAATATACGAAATGGCTTAAAACTGTATTGAAATTAATTCTTGACGACCGAAAAAATAATGTTACTTTAGTAAACATAAAAATTGTTTTTAAAATTTCAGATTATGTTCCTTATGTTGAGCAGAAACAACATTAATTGATACCTTTTAAACAGAAAAAAAATAACTTATTTTATCTTACCAGTAAAAGATCAAAACGTTGAAAAAGATGGGATCAATGAGAATCGTTTTTCAATGCACAGTGAAAAACATTAAACTACTTCAGTTTTTTGTTTTGTTTTTAAAAAATGTAAAAGCTTTTAACAGAAATGAAACTATTGTAAAAGATTTGTGTGGAGGAAAACAAATTGACTTTTCTTAGAGCTTCTTAATGCAGGTGCTTCTTTAATATCGAATTTTTTCAGGTCTATTGTTGTCTTTTTTGTGAAATATATATTTCGCATTTCTTCCCTTGGCTCTTTATCTGTTTTAGATTCAATTTTAATTTTTGCAAGTCTATTCAACTTGACGGTTTTTCGCCCTTGCAGAGCTCGGCGGGGTGTAATCATCTCATAGACTTTGTTTCTAGCTCAACTTTTTACTGAGTCCTTTTCAGAGCATCTCCAACTTTTCTTTATTCTTTGTTTTTCTTTGGCATAAAAACACAACCGTCAACAGTCACAAGGCTCTAAGAGCAAATGTCATCAGTTTTTTCACCTTTCACTGCACAATAAGACGCAGCTCGTTAACTGAAATTTTGTGTTATACTGGAAAATACTTAGGTTTTCAATTTTTTTGTTTTTCTTTACAACATAGTAATGAAACTTGCTGAGTTTCAGAAAAGCAGAACCTATTTAATCGCTCAAAAGCTAATCTCAACAAATTTGGGCGATTTTGTACATCAGCTTTCTATTCTCTTCTTTTACTTATTTATCTACAAATACTCGTTGTTATATATTGCTTGGTTCTCCTTCATGTTATTTTAATGTATGTTGACACTAGTTATTATATTAAAGTTTATGGATTCCTTTATGCGGTGTTCTTACTGAAACGTCTTGTTAAAAATGTGCTTCTTTTTTCGATCTATCTTATGATTATCATGTATTTGATCCCAACCGAGTCTTTCCCTGTCATTTCGTTTTACTCTCTACCGATTTCTTAGCCGTTTGTTTTGCCTTCATTATCCCTTTGTCAGTGGAAACGAAATTGCATCAGTTCCGTCTTCTACTGGATCTTTCGTCCAATTTTTGTTCATCTTTGTTTCTATTCATTCTTTTTTTCTCTGCTGCGGCATCCCTCTACGGGTCCTTCAATGATTCTAATTAACTGAAAAGTTTATAGAGTTACCCATCTCCTTATTGTTTCCTTTTTCATTCCAATTTTACTCGACCCTCTCCGGGGTCTTCAATGATTCTAATTAACTGAGGAATTCTAGAACCTTCCCCTCATTGTTTTCTTTTTTTTCTATCTAAATTTTACTCGTCCCTCACCGGGGACTTCAATGATTCTCATTAACTGAAGGATATCTAGAATCTTTCCCTCATTGTTTTCTTTGTTTTTATTCTAAATTTTACTCGTCCCTCTCCGGGATCTTCAATGATTCTAATTAACTGAAGGATATCTAGAATCTTTCCCTCATTGTTTTCTTTGTTTTTATTCT
>ERZ1740055.689-NODE-689-length-10162-cov-7.849708_pt1 | contig 10162 bp, 14 predicted proteins | sample MGYA00581747_ERZ1740055 | MGnify/ENA primary metagenome ERZ1740055 (study PRJEB43018, sample SAMN04849739) | marine metagenome | isolation source: floating plastic debris | place: Pacific Ocean | collected 2008-08-28 | study: EMG produced TPA metagenomics assembly...
CATTAACTAGCTTATAACTCATGTATTGTAATTAACTCATTCATTCTATTAAACTAATGATGGCATAAGCATGCCGAAACATGTCTTTTAAAATCGTTGTTGTATTTATTCGAGTAATATCTTTTTTGCTACTATCAAGACAAATGAAAAACAAAAATTATTGAGTTCAAGTGTATTAATTTACTATTATATACTGGATGGGGATTGAACTTATACAAGTAAAAGCATATTATTAAGTAGATAATTTCTAGATGTACAAAAGTATTTTCATTTAAAACGATTTCTTTTTTAGCAAGAAAAAGGTTTCTGGAATTTGTTTAACAAAATTTTCAAAAAATAATGTGTTAAGATTTACTGTAAAAATGGCTTGTAATTCTTGCTTTATTCACTGACATTCAAGAAATTCAGATGAAGTTTTAGGGAAAACAGTTTTAGGATCAGCATAAAAATATTAGGGTAGATCGGGTAAATGGGATCACATTTTTCAGTTGGCTTATAGTTATTCATGCAGTTTCTATTTCCAAAACCTAAGAAATTCAAGGGGCTAAAATGTTAGTAAAACTAGGCTGCTAAAACAAAAATAATATCACAAGAAACTGAAGCTAAAGAGATTGGGACTTTTCTGTCTAAGATGTGACAGAATATAAGTTGCTCCATACACCTTTCTTGTGTATCTTTCCACTTCCAGTTCAGTGCAATCAATTGTCAAGGTAGTTTTGGGTGAATTTTGCTTGAACAGTGGAGGTAAATGTTTTTGTAGGACAGGTCTTGGTGGTAGAATGGTTGAGGGGTTCTAGACTTTCCGGCTGATCTTAAAAATTTTATCCATGCGCTAAAAATCAGCGAGACAGTACTCTCACTGACATTAAAGCGATGTGCCAGATCACATTTAAAAGGCCAAGCTTTAATTTCATAAAAACGAGTATAAATTCTTCAAAACTTGTCGATTTTTTAGGTCTTTTAAGCCTTTCGGTTGCGTTTTTACGCGAGATCCGTATTTTATTTTCTTTGCTTGCTCTTCCACAATACTGTAACATAGCATGAGAGTTTCATAATCTTGAAACCCTGTGTAAAAAGCAACATCATTTGAATTTTTTTGTATGTTTCTATTTTAAAATTGGATTTTTTTTGCTGGAATTTTAACTGTTTAGCTTGCTTTGTAGTATTTTGATTGTCATGTTCCCTTCGTTTTCATTTTGTATTCTTTGGTCGACAAATAATGTTTTTTGCAGAACTTTCAGGTAGTTCTCGTGAACCTGAATAGATAAACTTTGGTCACCATGGCCACGTCACTTCTTTTTGTTGTCACAGCACCATTGGTCGCCGTTTCCATAGTAGTTGAAAGCGCCGCTTTATTTGGTCTCAGCTGCATACTACCTTTTCTGTGCAGCGAACCTCTTGCTTGTTTCTCCTTTTTCCATGGAAATATTGATGGTAATTGCTCACGAGAACGCTTTTTACCACCGTCGAAATGCTACGAGCAGATACTTGACGTGTTTTGTTCCTTATCAGTTGCATGTATTGTTTTCTGAGACTGCTTTCTTTCGAAATTCTGTAGTAGTGAAGAGCGGAACTATTTCGTTTTCTACAGAAATATACATCAGCCGTTTCTGCAAATATCCAAAAGTTTTCCTCTCTTCACTTTCGACTCGAAAAATCTGTCTACCCAAACCCCCTAGTCCAGTCTCATGCACGCGTCCATCTTAGTACCCAGTCGGCTACTCGTTTTTCTAGTGAGATGGTTTCGCGTTCATCAAACCAGTGTGTCAGCATTATGGTCTCGTCTTCCTTGGGATTTATAAATTCGTGAATAGTTTTTTCGATGAACCATACTGATCCAGCTTTTAGGAAAATGCAACTGATGTTTTGCACTTATATGCGTTTAGTTCGATGAAGGGCAGTAAGAATGGCTTTTCTTTTGTAGCGTAGGGGCATATGAGATGACCAGTGATTTGGGAGTTTTCCGGGCTTTCTGTTTACCGATGTGGAGAATGAAACATCTTTATATCTGGATTGCTGTTGATAATATTAATATATAACTTGCTATCACTACAAGTTTCTTCAACACGTTTGCTTGCATCACATTGCAGTGTGTGATCTCCTATTCCCCATCATAATACTTAAGTACAGGATGTGCTGATACAAGTTGCTTGATCTTTTTGAAGCATGTGTCATGTTGTTTCGACCATACAAATTTGGCATTTTTCAACGTTAATCCTCGTAGAGATTGTGCTATGTCCGCTAACTTGGAATCTTGCAAGGTAGTTAAGAAGTCTAGAAGGCTTAGTACCTCTTTTTTGTGGGTTAGGCATATTTGGAACTCCTTGTACGTTGGCTGGATCTGCTTTCAAACCATCTTTGCTTATTTTGTGTCCCATAAATTTTACTTGAGGCTGGCGTAGGTTGACCTTCTAACTGTTCAGTTTCAAGTTAGGTGCTCGTGCCCTGTCTAGTAGCTTTTTTAGATTCTCATCATGATTGTTTTCTGCCTCTTTTTGGCTGTCTCCATAACCCATAACCAGAATGTCATCTCTTAGGAATTGAGTCCGTGAATTCCAGCTATAACTTTTCTTGCAGTCTTGCTTCAAACTCCTGGTGCCGATGTTACGCCAAAAGGCATACGCAGATATCTATATCGATCTTCCTGTGGGCTTCCACAAAGTAGTCAGCGTAATACTTTCATCATCAAGTGCTATTTGATAGAATCCATCCTTGGCATCAGGGGTTGAAAAAAAAATGCATTGTTCAATTTTGGTAACAGCTCATAAGTGTTGGCATTTGATTGTGGGACGCTTTATTGCTATGTTCAAGTCTTGCGGATCTAAGCATATGCGCATCTTTCCTGGCTTGGACACAACCACCATACTGCTAATCCACTCTGTAGGCTGTTGTTCGTTGATCATGATGTCTCTACTTTCCAATTCTTTTATCTTAGCTATCACAACTTTCTTTGTAGTGCAACTGGACCTCTGCTAGGACTTTGTTGTACAGGTTGTATCATAGGGCTCAAGTAAGATTTTGTTTTTCCAGTAAGTCCCAAACCTCCAAAAACATCTTTGTTACTCTTCATATAAAATTATTATGTCTTAAGTTAACTTTGATTGTTGTTTTTAACTGACAACATTGACTTCAGCAAGGTTGACATGTTATTTAATTATTCTTGCTGTTGGTTTTGACTCTCCCAAGGGAAGGTAACTGAAAGCAGTTAAATAACTTACGCCTCACTGTGCTTTTCTCCAGAGGTGAATATCCTTGTTGAGTAATTGTATAGATAAATTATTGTACTTGATAGCATTACAATGCACCAGTGACCACGTGACACAAAAGTGTTGGATTTTTTGTTGTAATTCAGGATCTAAAAACGTGATTTTTGATAACTACTGAGTCCCTTTGCATCATACACTGTCAATTTGCTCTACACTGAAGAGTGATTCGTCGCTTTCTGTGACTCGCGATCAACTAAATATTCTTTTTGTGTTAACTGATGAACTCTTCCGCGCCTGGTTGTTCAACAACAAACTGCAAAATGGTTGAACTTGTGACACGCGGCGCATTTTTGACCTTTTGCCGGACAAATTTCAGACTCTCCATGGCGTTTTTCACCATAATATGTACATATTCCTTTCAAATTTTCCGCTGAGTAGCCAGAGATGTCAACTTTACTTTTCCCGCTGTGTCAACTGGTTGCAGCTGCGGAAACAGAACTGGAGTTAATTCAATTATTTTTCAGACGTTCCCTGGATTTTAAACGTGGCTATACAGGTAAGAATTTGTTAATTTGTTGTTTATGAAATTGGCTTTGCTCTCTCAGAAATGAGTTTGCGATCAATGTGCATCTGAAAACTTTGCAAATTAATATCTAAACACTTTGGCTGGCGCTGTAGCCGGATACAAGTTGAACACTTGGTTTCTCATTTACAAGTTAGCTTATATTTGACTTTGTCATTGGTAAGATTAACAGAAACTTAAAAATGTTGCGAAGTTTGATGATTATAGGCAAAAAATTAGCGAGGATATAGTCAAACACTTTGCTCACACAAGTTTGCGCGAGATTGGCGTTGAGATATCAAATTCAGCTGAGATATACAAGCCATCACTTCGCCAGCTTCAAACGATTTTTAATTATTATAAGCTTGGCAATTTTATTGTTGTTTATCTTTCTTGCAAATAATTTTCATGTTGCAGCCGTCCAAGCTAGAAACTGAATTAGCGCTTATGCTTATTAAAATTAATATGTCGTAATAAAGCTATTTTTTACTTCTTTTCTGCATGCAAACAATTCTGATAACAAAACATTCTAAGTAAAAAACAATTTATGTGTCAAAGCTTTTTTCGCCACAGATACATAAAACACCAATAATACTAAGTGCATGTTTCCTATTTTATATTCCCAAAAAACTATATTTATACTGATGATAAAATATTCTACTGGGCTCCGTCATGTGAATTGTATAATGAAAAAGCTCTCGCTCTCCCCAGGCGTGACAATCAATACTATCCCGTGCACACCATGGATGATGTTTGCGTAATATGCAAAAAGGAATGCAAAAGGGACTCTCTGGGCGTGGTTACGATCGGGGAAAAGGGTAGCAAAAGAATAAATCTTACTAGCGAAAAACGCGATGATAACATTCAAACCGTTCGGGAGAAAAAGTTCACAAAGAGTGCCGTCGTTCTTACTGCCCCCTGCAGAATGTAGCACGTGCCCAAAAACGACAGGAGTAAGAGCCTCCCGCGCGTCGCAGTTCACTGATGTGATTCACTGAGCAGTCGTTTTCATTCAAAAGTAACTGTTTGTACTGCGGAACAATAGTAGACTTTAGTGAGGAAAAGAAACGACATAAGAAAGGCTTTTCCCGTGACTACCATAGAGACTAAAGACAATATACTCAAGATTTGTGCAGAAAGACAGGACACGTGGGCAGAAGTTGTTAAAACCACAGTTTTACATGTTCACGATCTTCCTGCTGCAGATGCTGTCTATCATCAAAGCTGTAATGTGAATTTTCGCACTGGAAGACAAATTCCCAAGGACTATGCCACAGATGAAACCACTAACAAGAAAAGAAAAACGGGCCGACCACAGAACAAGGTTAAGCACGATGCTTTCACCGCAGTTATAAGATACAAGAAAACGACGAAGAGCAACAAATCACTATTAGTGATCTCTGTACTAAAATGCAAGAACACCTCGAAGATTCCAATAACTCAGCTTATGGGCCCACTCATATGAAGGACATGCTGAAGGGACATTTTGGGTCCGTATAGTTATAACGGACGTAAATGGTAGGCCAAATGTAGTCACTCTCAAAACAACAGCAGATGCAATACTCCAAGAGTTTCATACTCAGTCCTGTAACAAGGACCAAGAAGAAGAAAAACTAAGCACCATTCGGGCCGCGGCGAAGCTAATCAAGCAAGATATCAAAGCTAATACAACTGACGCGTCCTATCCGAAAGTGGACGACGATTGTTTAGAGAAACATATACAGTTCTTGCCTCTTTCGCTTCAAGTTTTCCTCGAGAACCTTATGGCTGGAAAGCAGCGCTTCAAATTAGCCTCAATTGGACAAGCTGTCATGCAGGCATCACGACCGCGCGCCCTTATTGCTCCATTGCAGATTGGTTTAGCAGTCCAATTACATCATGGATTTGCATCTCGCTTTTTAGTCGATACCCTGAATAGTCATGGTTTTTGTTCATCATATAATGAGGTTCAGTGTTATAGTAAAAATGCTGCAGTTCATCAGTGAACTGAGATTCCCTTTTTTAAAGGAGAGTGCGTCCAATATTCAGCAGACAACGTCGATCACAATATTAGAATCCTAGATGGGAGAAATACATTTCACGGAATGGGGATCATATCGGCCGTGACGCCAGGGACGGAGCACGTACAATGCATTCCACGACGCCACATTGAACTGAAAGAAATAACATCTGCCGGACATATCCAGATTGTCCAGCCCGTAGAGCCAAGGCATCCAGTAGAAATCAGGTATAATGACGTGGTTATTAAGAGAGTCACAGATCCTTCAAGGAATATTGACCTTCTCTGGGACATTTCGCTGTTATTCGACAGTGAGACACGAACAAGTTGGGCTGGTACGATACAATCAGTTCTTCAAGATGACCACCCAGGAAAATTGTCTGTCTTGTTCCTCCCCATGACTTACATGAACCCTAGTGACAATACATGCTTCTACTCCACCCTAAAGTTTCTATCAGAGCATGCGCAAAAACATAACGTACAAACCACAATCGTCACCTTCGACCAGCCCTTGTGGTGGAAGGCGTACAACTTGATTCAGACAGAACCTGTTGGTAGCGCCATTCGCAATGTTATTGTTAGGATCGGAGGGCTTCATACAGAAATGAGTTATATTGACGCTATGGGCCATCTAATGGCAGAGTCCGGTCTCAAAGAACTGTTGGAGCTTTTGTACGCGTCTAATGCAGTTGACCATATACTCACAGGAAAAGCTATCTCGCGGTCAGTAAGAGGTCATTTTCTGGTGGACGCAGCCTTGAACGCTCTTCTCTACGCTGCAGCTCTGCAAGTACCTATCCCGCAGCTACAAAGCACAGTTGGTGGGTAACAGCACTACTGTACATGTTACCAAAGGCATAATAAATAATACTAATAATATTTACTACTACTACTAATAATAATAATCAACATTTATATAGCGCTTAATCGTTGCTGCTCTAAGCGCTCTATAAATACAGGTTTCAGTAGTTGAGGGTCTTCGATAGTTCGTTATATTAGAAACATTACGAAATGCCCTCAGAGAAAGAGACACAACACAAATCCGGGATCACAACCCTAGTGTGTCAGGAATCTGGACCTACGGTCAAATGTTCTTATCCGAGAAGACGGGAAGGTCTAACCATTTTCAGATGTTGCAGGAAAGGCAGCACCTTCTCCTCATTTATTTTAAGACCCTGAGTGAAGGTCCGGCTTGATCCTGAACCTCCCGAACGGCAGACTTTCATTTTACCAACTAGGCTTACCAGGTATTGGCATGATATCCAAAGTTCCTAATATTTATATTTTGTTTATTGTTTCTGGATCATTCCCGGTTTCTGGTAAACCACTCACCCACCCTCCATAGGGTTTGGGTTAACTCTAACACTAACCCTAACCCTAACCCCAACCCTAGGGAGGGGTGAGAGAGTAGTTTAACAGAAACCGGGATTGATCCTTGTTTCTTTACAATTAGGTGACGTCAATGCCGTCCAGCTTCCAATGCGCGCAGACTATGACAGGCAAATTAATGATGGTTCGAGCTGTAGGTATTAGCAGTAAAAATTCCACGAAAATTATATTAGAATTAAACTTTAAACTTTAAAGTAATCATCTTCTTGTGACAGTGTTCTTATGTACGTAACTGAAGTAGATATCCATTTCTCAATTTACGTTTTCAGTATTCCCCGAAAGTACATCGAAAAAAGTAGTGTCAATCTGCTAGCGTGCTAGCGAAAGCCCACTCGTTGCTTGATCAGCTGATGAAGAAGGAGAAATCCTGAAAAATAGTAAGCGATGAAGGCGTGTGGGAGTCCATTCGGGAGTCTGTTGAGGCCACAAAAGTGTCGCTCAAAGAGCAAAGCTTCTTATCCGCTTTGTGGATCCAGTATACTAAAATGGTCCAAATCCTGAGACTGTTTATAAAAGCAGAGCGCACAGGCAGTTGGGAGCTGCACTTGGAATCTCTCTCACTCTAATGCTTCCTTATCTTGCGGCGCCGGGTCACAATTTGTACGTCAAGTGCGCACGCCTTTATTTACAGTCTATGAGCAAACTTGAAAATGATCATCCAGACGTATATAGCAGCTTTATGTCAGGTCTTCATGTGGTCAGAAGGAGTGATAGATATTGGAGAGGCCTGTCCACCGACCTAATCATAGAACAGTGTTTGATGAGGAGCCTCAAGACCAGCGGGGGGCTAACAAGAGGACGGGGTTTAACAGAATAACAGCGTGTGACATGGCTTCTGGCAATGCCTGCGTGCTCTGAAGTCAATCGTGTCATGCAGGAGCTCAGTGTTGTCAACTATACATCTGGCGAGCAGAACAAGGACATGTCGAAAACCAGAAGAATGCGTGATGTTAAGGACAGCCTAACAATAATCACGGCTTTGAACGATCGGAATCCATTTTCCCAAGAGCCGCACCTTAGGAACGTAATGAGCGGAGTACATGCACATAGCTCAGCGAATGTAGATGAAGCACGCTAAATAGGAGAGGAAGTTTTTACATCCATGACGGGAAAGACCATCACGGAGTACACGTTTAAGAAAAATGAACAAGCCATCACCCTGGCTTCTAAGTGTGCAATCAAGATTGATAATGAACTGATTCAAGTCGATCCTGTTCCAGCGACTTAACTTGGCGGCTAACAGCTCCGAAGACCTTGTATCCATATTTAGCTACGAGTTGAGCAGTTATCCGACATCTCTGTTTGATTCTCCACTAAGGATGAGGCAAACCAATAAGCCAGCTCTAGCAGACACCATCTGGTCCAAGCTGACCCCGGAAGTAGCCGGCGAGACAGTGCCTCGTGATCCTGATATTCAGTATGTGTTGGACGGAGGTGCGCTGCTGCCTGTTTCACACCGACGCTAACACTCATGATCTTTACTTTATTTCTGAGCCAAAGAGTAACTCATTAACACGGCGAGTACGGAACTTTAAAAAACATACAATCGGAACTAGGAACTGAAATTTGCGAAAACATTCTCTTTATTCATGCAGTACTCGGATGTGACACCACTTCTCGTGTACATGGGATAGGAAAGGGCGCATCTTTCAACAAGTTTATAACGTCATGCCAATACCGACAGCATGCTGCAGTGTTTCAGGGCGTTGCAACGAAAGAAGAGGTCATCGCTTCAGGGGAAAATGCGCTTGTGCTCCTATTCAACGGCAAGATACGACAAAGCCTCGATACTCTCCGATATCAACGCTACCAGGAAATCTTACAAGAAACACTGCTAAAATAGATGCAAAAAGCCTCCCTCCAACATCCACTGCAGCAAAATTCTACAATCTCCATGTGCAGGCCCAGGTCCCTCAGTGGAGAGGGGAAGAAGTTAATGTGGAAGAGCGGGGATGGCGGATGATAGACGGTCAGGTACTTCCTATCACGACGGACTTACCGCCACCACCAGAAAGCCTCCTGCACATTGTGAGGTGCAACTGCAAATCCGGATGCAGCACCATGGGGTGTTCATGCCGCAAGCACAACTTGGAATGTTCGCCTGTTTGCAGCCAGTGCAGAGGATCTAGCTGCACGAATTCCTTTGTTGTACTACAAGAACACGACGATAGTGAGGACGAATAAAAGGTAGCTTTTTAAAGATAGCCTTCTTGTGTGATCGAGTATCGGAGAGCTGGTAAATTTTAAATAATTAAGAACATAAAATAAAAAGTATATATTGGCTACTCGCTCGGCTAAGTTTTTTGTTTTTCCTTTGCTTGTTTGTTTTCTAATTTGTTTATTTTATTCAGTTTCTAAATGGTTTTTCCAAATCCAAATCTACCAGTGGAACTAACATTGGTCTTTCGAACACTAATATTCTATAATCACCTCATATTATCATTATTATTATTACGTATTATTTTGTATTTAAATTGTAGTTACAGTTATAAGTTTAACGCCAGTTTGCACAACGCAGAATTTGTAATTTTAGTTAAGCACTGTTTGTACTATTTCCTAGAATCATGTTTAAACTTTATAAGTTAATACAGTGATCTCATTGCGAACCATTGATAATACAAATATCTTACGCCACATGGGTATTTTTTAAAAACGATTTTCTCTTTACAATAGTAAATTTGGTCCAGTTTGTGCCTCTTGCTATCATATAGTGATAAATGACCTATAATATGGTAGCTGTTTTTCCGTCTGTACTTCTTCGGCTGTAACTAATAACTAAAAGTGTAAAATGCCGCTGAATCTCTTTCTAAATCATCAATAAGGTCTTTGAAATATTTTTTAAAAAAATATAAAAATCTCCGGTGAAAGTAAACGTGTTTAAACCTTCAGACAAAATTATTTCCGTCCCAGCCTCGTTTTCATGTTGCAGGAGAGAGCGAGTATAAACTATTTTAATTTTAAAGGCTTTCCCGTGTAAGATTTTTTTAGGACTTTTAGTATGTTATT
>ERZ1740055.690-NODE-690-length-10160-cov-9.572687_pt1 | contig 10160 bp, 5 predicted proteins | sample MGYA00581747_ERZ1740055 | MGnify/ENA primary metagenome ERZ1740055 (study PRJEB43018, sample SAMN04849739) | marine metagenome | isolation source: floating plastic debris | place: Pacific Ocean | collected 2008-08-28 | study: EMG produced TPA metagenomics assembly...
ACCGGAGATAAGCGCCGGCTCCATGAGCCACTAGGCTCGTAAAGGATTTAGCTTATAGATAGCACAAACGTGCTACTACAGTAACTAACTTGAAGCCACTATATTGGGCACTATGGCCAAGTTGGTAACGGGGTTTACCGCTTTAAAACAACCATAAAAAATAGAGAGCCTGATTGCTAGCAGCCATGGACAGCTGTTTCGGCCTTTTTAGATCTCGTCAGTATGGCATAGCTACCAAACAGGCCCAGGTTCCCAAAACGAACATAAGTAATGGTAAAAGCGCAATGTTTGTATTTTTTATGGTAGTTTAAAGGGTTGACTCCCGCTACCAACGTGGCCATAGTGCCCAATATAAAGGCTTTAAGTTAGGTACTAGCACGTTTGTTTTATCCATACTTGAGTTCATCTTTATAGCCACATCACACAAGCATTGCGCCTTTACCGTTTCTTATTAGAATTCAACAGCAATGTTTTGGTACCATGTGAAACATCGATTATTACTAAGCTAGCTGCAGTTGTTTTGGTGAAGTAAAAAGTCACCATGGCAACAGGAAAGCACTGCAAAAACACTCCCTATTATAACTTTAGCTGCTCATATGTCAAAAACGAACTCAGTGACCCAAATTTTTTATTTCTGAAATGCGATCAGCATGCAAGAATATGACTTTCTGCAAGGTATTAAAAATTCTACAGAGCGGATTCAGAGCTACCTAAATTTTCAACTATTTAAGGTGGCTCTGAATTTGCTCGGTAGAATTTTTTCTTAACTTTGCAAAAAGCTTCATTTTGGCACGCTGATTACATTTCAGAAAAAAAAATGGGGTCACCGAGTTCGTTTTTGAGATATGAACAGCTAAAGATAAAAAATGGGGTGTTTTTGCAGGGCTTTCCTGTTGCTATGGCAACTTTTTACTTCAAGAAAACGAGCGAATAATCTTTTTCAGCAATAATTGGCGTTTGATATGGTACAAAAACATTGCTGTTGAATGATAAAGTGTTGTAGTGTCAATCCTTCTAATAACGAGGTCTCTTGAAAGTGTAGTAAGATTCGGTGATAAGGCACTTGCCAAAAATATGGCGTTCAAAATCGGTTCAACTTTGATTCAAATTTAAACATCGGATTTCATAATTTAAATGATAAAAAGATTTAATTTCTGAACTGTTGAAACAATCGTTAACATGATAAAATTAATTCTGTAAACGATCAGCAAATGAAATCTTGCAAATGTTTTCCCAAACCTGACCTCCAAACTACTCTTCTAAATAGAAAAATTCAAATAACAGAGCAAACAGCATTAATGCTCTTGTAAAACAAACCACTGAACACTTCAACGTATTTTAAACATCCAATAGTTGTCAAAACACGGTTACTTACTTCCAGCAACCTAGCAAACTTATGGCTCGATTTGACTTCCCTGCAGGCAGCTGTTGCATTAACGACATTCTGAAAGTCATGAAACAATAACGAGAAACCAATTAAAACCTCCCATGCATTCAGGAATACATATATTGAAGAAACATTACTATTATAAAACAATGTACTGCCTTGATGTTTAGCTATTTCAAGGTTCTTTGAACCGATGTATAAACCTATGTCACGCTTATATAAAAACAAAATATTTTATTTATTGGGAAAAAAAGATTCGTAATCAAATTTGCCGTATCGAAAATAGCTCAAAGTGCTCCCATTTCAAGGACAAAGCTTATAAAACAATAGAACTATAAAATAACTTTTTTACTACAAATTGATTTTATTTTTTTGATTCTCTAGAATATTAAATTTTATTGTATAAAATTAGAACCAATATTTCAGCCTTTATGGTAAAACTATAGACTAACTTTATCACATATCTTACAGAGCAAATTTCAATTCGAAACACATTCAATTTTACGTTTCAAACATGTGTTTGCATGAAAACCAGGTTGGCAGTGCATACCCTGCATTACCACTGTTACTGACGCGAACTTGGGCCGCCTGTTGAATGGTCATGTGATCACCGAGTCGCCCGCGAAGAGGATTCTAGTGAACGGTGATGTTAGTTGGGCGGCTCGGTGAGTACTGTTGTTGTTGTTTCATGAATTGAAGTTTTCTTCGAGAAGTTAATGTGAACTGAAACTTGTGAGCTGTGAATACAATTTCTTGTTGTTTTGTGTAATTATTTATAATTTAAGATAAATCCTAGCGTAAATTTTATTATAGAACTGATTGCGACTTCTACTTCGAACTCTAGTAAAACGATGTATTGATTTAGATTTACTTTTATTTTATGTTCATAGTGTATGTAATAAACCGAGCCTTATTACCGTTAATGGTTTTGTTGGCTACAACCACCTTATATTTGCTTGTAAAAATGTACATTTTTAAAAACTCACATCTTCGTCAGTTTATGAGCTATATCTTTAAATCTTTGTAACCTTACTATATGGCAGTTTTGTTATCAGTCAATATCTCTGTTCTTTACTTTAGCCAAGTATTGTGTAATGTTATTTTAGCGTGATAAAGGAGTATACTTTGAGGTTATTCATTATCAAAAGTACACTATATTTTACCAAATATAGTCTTACCGGTTTCGTGTCCTGCATTTCCTCGGGAAATTTAAGTCTAAATAACATGGAATTAAGCCTCTGTTCGAGTTTCTTTATTCCACTTATCTGAAAAGGAAGTATGTTGGAGCTAAGACGCAGAGTTTGTATAATTTACAAACGTTTACGTACAGTATCGGTCAAGAACGTAGACAAAACTTGGTTTACGTAGGGTCAAAGATGTTCTTAACAAGTGCTTTACGAATGTAGTTATAACGTGTATAACACTAGGTTTACGTAACGGAAAAGGATGTCTGTAACTCTTAATTTGCTGTAAAACATTGCTCTTATACATACCAACTCTTAACACTTACCGTACACGCGAATAGTTCAGGATCGCTCAAATCGTCCTTTTTATCCTTCATGTTAGCAAGCTGTTGCATCTACAACAAAAACCGATATTGCATTTTACCATATTTCTTGTATCGATATCGTCTTTCAAAAGTCGAAACCCTTTTGTATGTTGGTACCATATTATATAATTCGATATTTTTCAAGGATAAGTCGATATTTCCATGTATAAGTTGAAACAGTTGCTAAGTCAAAGTTTACTGTGTAGAAATAAAATATTGTACTAAGTCAATATATACTGTTTATCATACGGCTGAGTAATTTTGCACGCTCTGATTAATCAGTTCGAGCCCAGTAACTTACGATACAGACCCGGGTACAGACCTCCCAAAAAGAAATGTTTGAGCTGTTTTTAAAAATATAATACGATACAGACCCGGGTACAGACCTCCCAAAAAGAAATGTTTGAGCTGTTTTTAAAAATAGGCAAATTAAAACAAGAACGATGTTCCAACAGTTAAAAATAATAGCGACGAAAATATGCTTAAATAACCCGAAAATGCGTTTGAATTCAAATTGTGAGTTTTCTACATGCACACAAGTGCGCGACTATAACGTTGCGAGACAGTTCAAACAAACTGAACACTCTTTGTGACACAGTTTCAGGTTGGTTCTCCTTACCTTACTAACACTGTTCAGTTACTGTGCTCACTTAGTAGGTGGATCCACCTGAAATGTTCTTCACCTGGTACAGGATTTAATGGAGCCGAAACCAATTGAAGAATAGCACGCAATCTAGGTATACTGCTAATGAACAGTAACTGTCTTGCTATTTTTTTCAGCGGCATTCTAGTTATGTCTGTTCAGATATCTATTTATTTCAAAATCACTCACCTGGTCCGGAGATGGAAGATACTTGAGAAGTGAGTTGATGGCACTCTCGGGCAGCTTTTCCTGATCACAAGCAAGAATGAGATCTCTAACCTCTTCATGGCTCATCTTCAAAGAGCCGAGGAAAATTGCTATCACAATGAACAAAAAAAATGTCTATTTAAAACAAGATAAAAAAATCCATTGTTTTTTTACATTACTCCCTGCTTAGCTTTTTCTGTTTACTACTACAACTTGTCTACTAAAAGTTAAAACTGTGTTACACACTTCAGACGGAAAAAAATAATGAGCTGCAAAAAAGATTAATATACATGTTCTCTCTAAACACACGTCATCACAAACACGCTATTACTTCTCCCATCAGTAAAACAACAGAGCAACCATAATATCACTATAGAAAATTAACTAACTGACACAATTACACTTAATATAGAAGGTAACCTCAGGAGAACTCATATGCAACAAGCAAAAGTTATAGGTTTTGTGAGTCAAAAACGTTTGACTGTTTCACAAAGGCCCTGTTCACATGAGGCGAGATACCTTGGGGATGGGGGGAAGGGGGGGGGAGGGTAGTAATATCTCGGTCTCCCGAGATATCTCGGGCAGAACCAAGAACCAAGATTTTTATTTTTCTAAGTGTACAACGTTACTTGATGAGCATGGAGTCTAAAAGATTAACCCACTTAAATCTTATACGTTTAAAAACAACAAAATATAATTGAGGTATTCTTACACAAGTTCTGTGCACTTTTGGGGTCTAAGATTTTCAATTCTTTGGCTTTTTTCTTGCCAGATGATTTTTTCTCGCCTCCGTCATGATCATCAGATACTTTAACTGGTGCACTTTTAGCAGCAAAGGTAGCAGTGAGTTCTTTGAATAAATCGCTCCTCTCGAGTTTGTCTTCCTTGGTCTTTGCCCAAAAGCTGTTCTCTGTTAAGTTTTTGGAGTTAATCTGAATTGAATCAAGAAACACTAATGAATATTATTTAATACTTACAGCATGTATGAACAGAATGAGGACTTCAATGGAGCAAACACCTCAAGCTTCCTCCAAGTCGGAAATCTCTTTAATCTGGGACATCTAATTTTTTAATTCAAAATAGTTTCTCAAAGCGGACATCGGACATTATAAAATTCAAACATTTGCAACAAGCCAGTGTTAGCACTAAAATTAATGACTAACTGCTTCAATCTGACTCAGGGTTTGACATTGAAAAGGTTTTAATTCCCAAATACAAAACAAAACGTTTGCACCGTCTTTATGTTCAGTCAGCATCAACATAATACTTTAATTTGGATTAGCTTAATCAATACTGCAATACTGGGATACCTTGAAATGTGTATTTACAGTGATTTAACAACGCTGTCAAAGCACAAAGAACATGCAAAATGCAGAAACAAAATTGCACATTTCTTTTCTTAAATAACTCAAAATAAATAAGTAAAAGTTTAAGTGTTTGAGAAAGTTCACTGTACTGTCACAAACCTTGTTCCAGTTTGCTCTTTTTAGCTGAACATCCGGTTTGTATTTCTTCTTGGGAGTCATTCCCGGCGGTAGTTGTGGCCCAGGTGGCGAAGCAAATCGAGGAGAAAAACCGCCAGGTGGAGGTGGAGGGACACCGCCACCAGGAAATGGAGGAGGAGGGGGAGGTCCTCCTCCAGGTGGAGGAGGAGGTGGTGGAACTCCTCCTGGGGGTGGAGGTGGGGGTGGAATTCCCCCACCTCCAGGAAGAGGAGGTGGAGGAGGTACACCACCAGGTGGTGGAGGAGGGGGAGGTATACCTCCTGGAAGTGGGGGAGGTGGGGGTATACCCCCTGGGGGAGGAGGTGGGGGAGGAACCCCACCAGGTGGTGGTGGTGGTGGCACAGGAACAGCTGGTCCTAAAATGGTAACACAATTCTGTAAATGAAAGACTAAAGATAAATCCATCACAAGAATTAACCTGAACACAACACAATGCTCCATTTACTTTTACACTAAAATACTGCTTGGTTTTAAGACCAGGTATTAAGAAGTACTGTTTATTAAAAATTTGAAATTGAAGACTGACCAACTATAACATTGATTGAATTTGTTGAAGCCTTAAGTTAACTGCCTAGTTTTACAATTAGAACTTAACACTAGTTATGTAAATGTCTTAGAAAGTTCAAATTATTTTAAGATATTAACATTTTTATCTGATAGTTTTATCAATTACTTCAAGAAATAGCACTACTCAAACTGGCTAAAATTAGATATATCTTGAGTAAATTAAAATGCAGTTTTCTCCACTTTGACTTTGCCCTAGAACATGAGTGAAACTTTTTGAACAAATACTGTGAAAATAGCTTAATGAATAAGTTTTTCATCTAATGCATTATTTTTTCTGAAATTGTGTTTTTTGGTGTTTTATTAACAGTAAACTAAAATTTAGCAATTTTAGAACCTTAGAATTTTTAATTAGTCACTTTTATATCTCAACGTAAACCATGATTTAACATTAATGCAGGAAACGTTTCTCCTTCAATTAAAGTTATTGGCAAAGCTACAACTAATCAAAGCAAAATGTGTAATAAAAATAAAATAAAACAAACATCAAGGAAAAGAGATAAAGGGGTTTTCAAAGTTGTTGCTTTAATGATGTGAGAAAAAATTGTTTATTTCCAGATAAAGAGAACACTGATTAATTTGAAAAGTTTATTTACACTCACTTTCTTGTACCAAAGTATCCTTTTGAGTTACCATGCTTTGCTGTGATTGGGGTAAAGATGGTGGTGGGGGTGAGGGTGGGGGAATAAACTGCACTCTAGAGTAGGGTGGGGCAACACCTTCCCTTTTCTGAGCAGATTTAGTTGAAAACAGACCTGTTATCGCTGTAAATGACAAAAACAATAACAATGTTTATCATTCGTTTATAAAGCATTATTGGTTTATTATTTTATTTTTTATTATGGAAAAAATATTTTTGAAACATTTATAGTTGTTTACAAGCATTATAGTAATACTTTATAAGAATAATAATCATTACAATTTAAAAGTTTATTAAATTTATTTTCTCTTTCTGGTATTTAATAACCGAAGAGTAAAGTAATAGAAGGTAACTTGATGTTAAAATGTGTCAGTTTCTAAAAGTTTTAGGTTTAACACCAGAGTGAAATGAAATTGAACTGAATGTGTCAGTCTGTTAGCTACAGTAAATGGGACCTTGATCTCTTGAAGGCTTTAGTTACAAACTACCTTACACTCGGTACACAGCAAAAAAGGTTCATTGCTAATAATTATAATATTAATTATACAACAGGACAATCATTTGAGATAATTAATAATATATGTGGTCTTGATAGCAGCTATAAAGTAAGAATTTTAATTAAACAACAACACATTTCTAACAGTGCTTTTTAAGGGGCATTAAACTGCCATCTTTAGTGCAAGTAAATTGACTCAAGTATGTTATTTATATACATACGCAAAAATGTTAATGACATGTTAATTATACATAGAAGTAAGGAATTAGACTAATAAAACACTACAAAAGAACCTTTAATTCTGCATGATAAAGAGATGGTTGTTCCCAAAGAACGTGCAAATATTACAAATATAATGTTGAAACATGTCTCTTAAAAAACACAGTTTGAAATGTATCGTTATTCATTGAAATATAACTTTATATAAATTCATGGTCTCAACCATGAAAATACCAAGTCCACAACCTCCCTTTCACTAATTACAATCAGAAAACCATTGTGAAAGCTAACACTTATAAAACATTTGAACTTTGACAGCTTTTGGAGAATTTTTCAGAAGAGATTCCAGGGAACCTTTTTTGATTCATCTTTAGGGATGTTGGAAAAACCATAATGAACCACTCCTTACAAGGGAAAAATGACCCACAACTAGGTATAAATAGAAAACATATTTAAACCAATAAAAATTATTTACCTTCATATCACTTGGTAAAAGATATTTTAAAAAACCGCTCTTTAAGATTATTTTTCCATAACTGAAAACTTTGTCTACAACTTCTAGCACTGTTTATGCTTCTCCAGAGACACCGAATGCTAAATCTCTTTAAAAAGCTAATTGTTTAAAAAATGGCCTATAGAGAATATCTTTCCTCTCTGCAAATAGGACGCTAAGCACTTGTTTGTATCCTGAATAAATTCTTGCATAAAAATGTACAGTACCTTCCTGAATGAATGAAAACTCTGCTCACCTGTTTTTATTCCAGATGTTTTTAACTAGAAAACAACAAATGCTAATCAATAGCAAATCACATTATCATTGCAGATTGTAAATATAGTACGGTCTGAACAGTAAAAGATTTATTGCTATAAAAAATCAAAACAATAGAAATGAAATTTTGAATGCAAAATTATAATTGAGTAATAATAAACTTTCTCTCACTCAAGAAGCAGCTTATTTCTGAGCCAGTTCAAAATTCAAAAATTGTAGAGCATCATATAAGAAAAACTCTACCAGCGCTCTTATGCAAATCCATTTTATTTATCTGGTAGCATTAATTGTAATCTAGCTGCCAAGTTTCTCTTTGAATTGTTTACAAAAACTTTTATTATTAACAAAATCAGGGAATGCAAGTTATGACAGCATCTATTTATATAATATTCAAACATGAATATCTCGAGACCTAAATGTGAGATTGAAAAAAATTCAACACCATCCTTCAAGTTGTAGAAAGTTGTGTCAATGGACAAATTAAACGGCTTTCGAATTTTTCACTTCAAATGCAATTTAATATCAATATTAAGGTTTCCTTAATCAATTAGCTGTTAGCTACATTTCATTAAAAATTTTCTAATGAACATTTAAATAATAGAAGTTGTGTTAAGAAAAAGACAGGTTAGACGCTCACCTTTTCTACCTCTTGTTCCAGTGATGCTATTTTTGTTTCATAATTTGATGATGTAAGTGTTAACTTGGCTTCACATTCCTGCCTTAATGTAGTTTCTAGTTCCAGCTGCAATTGAGACAGAACAGCTCAATACTCAAATGATATATGAGTTTACTGAGCAAACATTTCACAAGGATAAAAATAATAGTTTGCAATCAGTTTAAATTTTTAAAAACCGATGCAGCTCTGTAACTTTAAAGTTCCTGGCAATGAGGGAGTTTGAAGTCAAATAAAATTGAAATAAAATCTTGACTAGAAATATACAAACAAATGTTTTCTCGTCAATTATTAGCACATAAATGTTAATTTATTTCAGTTATACAAAGAATATGAAAGGAACTGCAGCTCAGAATAAGGTCAACTTTTACCAGTAAACTCAAAAAAAAGTTTACTGTTTTCAAAGTATTTTTCCAGGATTTTGTAAAGGGTTAGAAAATTCTAGATTTTCCCGAGATTTTAACGACTGTAAAAGTATTAGGATTATTTTGAAAGCTTTTACAAGCTCCAGGTTTCCCTGGGGCCTGACCACCATGACAACGCAAATTATTTCCTCTAATGGATCGGTGGAGAATATAATGTACTTTTGGCTATGCTGAACCATTCTACTTGTACATTTTGCACTTCACTTACAAAATTATTATAATCTATGCACTGAATAACAAATATTGTGTTCTCCACCAACCTTTGTTTCTAACTGCATTGATTTCTCTGCCGCCTCTTCATACCTTGCTTTTTCAACAAGAGTTTCTGAATTTTGAAAACACAAAAACATAAATACCATAAATAATTTGTGGTGAACAAAAATAACACAAGAGAAATAGTTCACACACAGCAGTGATGGACAACATGGAAGAATCAGCAGTGCAAAAATGATTGAAAGAATGAAGTTATCTAAGAATCAAAATTTTTCTTTGAAACCCTCACCTATTAAGGGTTCAACATCAACCTGGAATCTCCTTGTTGCAAAGTCAGGGTCTACACCACTTCGGTGTAGCACAATTTGAGAAACACATTCTTCAATCAACTTGAAATACTGTGGCCTGAAATTTATAGTGAAAGGAAGAATAAAATAAGTGATTTGCCATCAACTGATGTTGCGCTTGATTAAAAAGAATTTACTACGTACGTCATTCTCCTAATTAAACTAACTTCTTAATGGGAATAACTTAGCTTCACCCTTTTTATGCAATTAAAAAGTTTGTTCAATAAATAGAATGATGTACATACAAAACGTTTAAATTCACAACTTTAAAGTTCTTTTATTTTTTTGTAACATTTTCTCTATGATCTCCAATACATTCTACATTACCCAATCCAAGATCTTTGGAGCTACAGGAACTGTAATTCTCCAATATATTCTTATTTTTACATCACCCAATCTAAGGTTTCTAGAGCTGTTCAAACCATAATTCTCCAATATATTATATATCACCCAATCCAAGTTTTATAGAGCTGCTGGAACCTTAATTCTCCAACAGAATCTATAATCAACCAATCTAAGGTTT
>ERZ1740055.691-NODE-691-length-10158-cov-8.235673_pt1 | contig 10158 bp, 1 predicted proteins | sample MGYA00581747_ERZ1740055 | MGnify/ENA primary metagenome ERZ1740055 (study PRJEB43018, sample SAMN04849739) | marine metagenome | isolation source: floating plastic debris | place: Pacific Ocean | collected 2008-08-28 | study: EMG produced TPA metagenomics assembly...
AAAATAAACCACAATTATTAAATTTTCCCGCTCTCAAACGCGACGCGCGACAGCAATGTTCACCGGTTGGTCAACAATTGTCATTGTTTATCCATGTGACCTTGATTTAGCCAATGAGAGCGCGCATTCGAGTCGAAAACGCATTAGCTATATAACAAAATGATTTGCTTGCTTTCTATGGAAGTGACTTCGTTACTTTTTACTCAAGTTTTTATTCCTACGTGGATAATTCTCCATTATTCGTGTATCATATGTTGATTTTGATAAAATATCTTACCTTCGTATATATACGATAACGGCCTGTACAGCGGCCAAATTCACATTGAAGCACAAAAACAAAATCGCTAACAAAGATAAACAATGGTAATTTGATACAGAATAATAACAACTTAGGATGAATTTCGTCGACTTGTTTCTCAGGACAAACTGGTAGAAATACTATCTTCATGGACGGAAAAAGTTCGGACGATTTGCGGGTCTTCTAGTGTAGAAACCGCTAATTTCTAGTGTTTGTCTGTCATGTGAAAGGTCTCCTTTCATCTTGGAGTGGTAGAGATGGTGTAAAGGAATTTGATTTTATTGAAACCTAATGTAGAATGTTGAGTGGTTTACGTTCTGCTACGGGAGGTCGCAGAATAGTTTACATTTCAAACTTCCTTCCCTTCGAAGGCAGAGATTAACTTCAATACCCTCTTTCTACCTTTATCCAAATGTTCTTCATCTCCATCTTCGCTTGTAATGGACCTCTGCTGTGTCAGGGTGTGTGGAGTCTCACTGCCAGTGTTAGAAACAGCTTGTGCCGTTTTTATTGATTCTTGCTTTTGTGAGCGTGGCTCAGGAACAGGTGAATGAGCTCGGTCTTCTATCTCTTTTACAATTAAGCTGGGTTTCTTGCCGTAAATCTCGTCTGACGATCGTTCTTTTACCGGTTTTTCGATTTCTATTTCAACTGGTCTGTATTGAGAGTTTGTTTGCTCATTCGCGTGTTTATTTGGCTTTGTAGAAGTCTCTGGACTATCTGTGCTGCTCTTTTCCTTTTCCGTAGCTGATTTAATTCGAGGTTTCGGACGAGGCACACGTTTGGAAACCTGATCAGTTTCCACGAAAATCTGTTCTGTTTTTTTTGGATGTTGTTTTTCTTGTAGGTTGGCTTCTATTTTTTGGTTTTCAAGGCTAATTGTCAATGACTCTTGTCTCTTAGCAGGCTTTGGCGGTAGCCTTGGTCTGTTGGTTTCTGTTTTTTCTTTGTTATTAAGCTGTTTTTCTAACTGCTTTAAGAACTCGCTTGGTTTTCTGCAGTGCTCTCCGTCTTCAACTGCTTTCTCCAAATCTTTTTCCGTTCCGGTTTCTTTTTCTGTATCAACAGTCTCCTCATAAGATGGAGAATTAAGTAATCTTCGATTAGTTTCATTTGGCTTGCTTGTTAGTTTTCCTGCATCTTTAGTTGTTTTTTCAATCTGCTCTATGACATGAATTTGTCTTTGCGACTCTGGACTTTGGAGTGTTTTATTTGTGGGTACACTAATAATTGGTGTCTTCTGAGAAGCGTTTCCCGTTTTTACTGCTTCCAAAGGAATTATGTTTTCTTCAGGTTTGAGTTTCTCCTTATCAAAACTAATTATAACTTCGCCTTTCTGGGGCTTAACAATCGTTTCTACTTCATGTTTGGAGTTAGGTTCTTCAGGGCCACCATATTGGTGGAAGCTGTGAGGAATGTTTTCTTTTTGATCCACGGAGCTATCGATATCCTCAGACTCTTCACTGCACGTTTCATTGTTTTCATGTTTTTCATTCGGATCATTTTGGTTTTTACCTGTTTGTTCCTCCTCTTCGACGTTTTTATAATCAGTTTTTTCTAAAACTATTTTTTGTAACAAATCCTTCTCAGGTAGTGCATAAGACAAATCGGATCGTTTCTCTTTTTTTAAGTCGGAGACATTCGGATCTGGGTTTGTAACATCATAGGAAAAAGAATTTGTATCTGGCAGTTCGGTAGGCATAAAGTCCCGTGGCAGCTCTGAGTGTTGAGGCGATTCGGTGCATTCCCTCTGGTCGGAAACATCTGAGTCAACTGGCGGAAGAAAATACTTATCAAAACTTTGCGATGATAACTCTACGTTTTCACTTGGTTTAAGCTCATGTTCTTCATTTCGTGTTCCCGAGAATTTTGACGGAAGAGTTTTCCTTTCAGGATTTGAGTCATTAGTATTTGGTTGATTACTAGTGGTCTGAAAACCTGGGGGTGGCGCCACGGCTACGTCATTATCGTTGGCATAGTTACTACTTACTTCTTGCTGGTCTGCAAAAGAGGCTGGGGCCGACAACAATGATTTTGAATTGCTTGAATTAGTGGCTGTATCGTGGCGTTTGTTTTCATATTTTCTAGATGCCACTTGTTCGTCATTTTCTTGTTTACCTACTTCACTTGCGCCAACTCTTTCCTCGTTTCTATTTGTTTCTTTCGAGAGTTTATTTCCTTCTTGTTTGTGCGTTGTCTTTCCAGTCTGCTGGAAGCCTTCAAATAGATCGGAACTGTCGGATTCGGATACAACCGATTCAAACGAATTAGCTCTGTCATATGACTTTGTCTTCAAGTTATTACTTTCTTCTGTGTCGTCAAAGATAAAATTGTTTTTACTTCTTGCATTTGGTGTCCCATTAGCTCGGAAAGTATTTTGTTCCTGCCTGCGTATGTCCTTTGAAAGTTCTGACAACGCGTCAGTCACTCGAGTTTGTGCCCTCTCTAGTTTGTCATCCCAGTCGCGCACTTTTTCTTGTGCAGAACGCGCCGGCATTGCAGCCTGCATACTATAAAGTCTCTTGTAGTTTTCCAACTGGCCAGAGAGAAGCTCGCGTTCAACTCGCATTTCCTCTAGTTCAACAATCTTCCTTTTCAAATCTAAAACTTCTTTTTGGAGTTTTTCATTTTCAAGACACTTTCTCTCGTAAAAAACATCGGTTTTTTCAAGTTTTTTCTGTGTTCTGTTTAATTCGTACTGCAGACGAGAGATTTGATCATTTTTACTTTTACAAGCACTTTCTTTCTGAACAAGATCCGACTTAACTGACTGCAAAGCGCCGTCCGCAGCATCTCGGCTAAAGTTTAGATTCAAAATTGTTTCGTCTCGTTCAGCAAGAGTTTTTCTATAATCTTCGCATAGTTCTTTCTGCTGTTGTAACATTATTTTAAGATCAGAAATCTCGTTTATACTTGATTTATACCGTTTTTTCATTTCGTCATATTGTCCTTTCAGATCTGCACTTTCTGTTGACATCTCCTCAATATTATTCTCTAACGATGCGATCTTATCTCTTGCAGCATTTACTTGTTTTTCTAACTGCTCATTGTCTCTTTGCCGTGTTTCTTTCTCTACTTCAAGTTCTTCGATTTGTCTGTTTGCTTGTAGTATCTCTTCTTTTAGTTTTGATTTTTTATTCATTTCTTGAATTTGGATTTTTTCTGCTTCTTCCAATTCTATTTTATGCCTTTGTAGTTCTTTTTGAGTTCTTTTGAGTTCTTTTTGTTTTGACTCCAGTTCATCTTGTGTAGCCCAAACACTTTCTCGTTCTATATCTAATTCTCTTGAAAGGTCTTTGTTTATTTTTTTTAGACTGTTATTGCTTTCCTCCAAGTCGTTTTGTTTTTGTTTCTCTTTGACCAATGTCTTTTCGATCTCGCATTGTTGTGATTTCAATCTCGCGTGCTCTATTTCCATTTCATTAAGTAACTGCAGGGCATTCAGTGCTTTTTCCTGAAGCAATTTTTCTTGGCTTTGATTCATTTCCTTTGCTTCCTCCAATAAAGATAAATTATTTTCTGCATTGGTCAGTTCCCTTTGTAACTCGTCAACGCGATCATTTTGCGCCAGAAGGGATTTCTCAATGATTGAAAAATCTAATTCTTGTTGCGCTTTTTTTTCTTCATATTTTTTTATTTCTTGCAATAACTGGTTATTTTTACTGACTAAATCGTCTAATCTTTCATCAGCAAGTTCAAGTTTCCGTTTTACTTCCATTTTTTCCTCTTGACTTTTTTCAAACGCCACCTCCAGATCAGATACACTGTCCTGGGCTGCTTGCATAAACATATCATTTTCTTTTTTTAGTTCTTTGTTTATATCGTTTTCTTTTTTAAGTTCTTTGTTTACAATTTCGAGTTCTTTTATTTTCTGGTAAGCATCATTGCATTCATCATCTCTTTTTTGCATTAGTGTCACTAATTCATCTGCTCTGTGTTTAACCTCAGCCATTTGCAGTTCTTTCTCTGATAGTTCTTGTCTGAAAGTTTTCTCTTTCTGTGACAAATCATACTTTTCATGTCGTAATTCGGCAAGTTTTTCATTCAGTTCCAACAATTCTTTATGAGTTTCGGAAGATTCTTCTTCCGTCCTGTCCATCATGTTTTTCAAGTCTGCATACTTATTTTCACACAACGCTAGCTTACTCGTTATATCAGCAATGGTTTTGTCTTTTTTTTGTAATGATTCTCTCATTGTTTCAACGGCGATTTCTTTCCTACCTTGTACATCATCACAAAGTTTCTCCAAGTCCTTTATCCTTCCCTCCGCTTCTTGCAACTTACCTGTCAGTTGTTGTTGCTCATTCTCCAGGTTTGTAATCAGTGTTTCGTATTCCTCTTTTTTTTCTTGGTCACGTTCCGCGTCTTTCTTCATTACCATGATTTTCTGGCTCAGTTTCTGAATTTCACTCTCTGCTAAAGAAAAATCTTGCCTTAATTCTTGTAATTTAAATTTAGCTTCTTCTTCTTGAGCAGTTGTGTTTTGCACTTCAACTGTCAACGTTCTAATATTTTCTTCAGCAGCACCCAGAATTTGGTTGTATTCGATTTCTTTCTTATAAAAGTACTCTACTTCGTTTTCTAACTTGGCGCACCTGCCCTTCATTTCTGAGAGTTCTTTCTTGGTGTCAGTATCTCTTTTATCTTTTGTGTCTTGCAAGGATTGTTCTAAAGATTTGCATTTGTTGCTCATTGATTGCAGTTGGTGCTGTAAACTTACAAGTTCTTGTTCCTTTGTTAACATTTCATTCATCAAATTTTCTTCTAATTCTTTACTTTTGCTTTGTTCGTTTAATTTCATCTGCTCAAGTTTACTTGAAATTTCTTTTGATTTTGCTAGTTCTTCCGAAATTCTCTCTCTGTCTTCTTGTATCTTCCAAAGATTGGCTTCCCGTGACTCGATTGTTTCTTTGAGATCTGTAATCTCGCTCTGGAGTTGCTCTGTTTTGTTTTGTAAACGGCGTTTTTCGTCATCTGCTTCGGTAAACGACTTTGAGAATTCCTTTGCTTCATTTTTCGCTTTTTTTAATTCATCAAGTAACTGCTCTCGTTGTGATAACAGCTCGTTTAAGTTTTCACTTTCTTGCCGCAATCTTTCCTCAAGTTCTCTGGTGCTTTGGTTCAAAGCCTCGTTTTGAGCCTTAAGCTCTTCGTTATCTAAATCTAATCTACTCGAAGCTTGCCTTGGGGTAAAATCTTCCTCCATGAAGGAATCAAACTCAGGCGTTGCTTGCAGTTCTCCAAAACCATTTTGTTGGAAATCAGGAATTATTTCAACGAGTTCGTCTTGGAGTGATTGCTGCTTGGTGTTTCTAACGTCCTTGTTTTTAAGGTGCTCGTTTTCTTTACCCATTTCTTCGAGTTTTTTCTCGACAACATTCAAAGTGTCTATCGCTTTTCTTTCCTTTTCTTTCAGTAACATATTTTCTGCTTGAAGTTCTTGAATTATTTTGTTTGTTTGAGTTTGTTTGTATTCCATCTTCTCTCCATGTTTTTCTCTATCATTGCAGTCTGTCTCAAACATACCGCTGTCAGAGTTTGCGGGCTCCACTTGCTTATAAACGACCTGAACAGGTGCCGAGTCACTCGCTTTTATGTTCTGGATTTCGTGCTGTAATAAAATGTTTGAATCTTTTAAGATTTCGATGCCTCTATTTCTCTTCAAAAGCTGGTCTGTAAGTGCGTCATTTTGATTATGTACTTCCACAAGTTCATCTTGAAGTTGTTTAATTTTTTCTTCTTTCTTCTTCAACAGAGTTTCAAAATTGTCTGCCCGCATCTTCTGAACGCCAGCTTGGTCTCTTGCACTGTTAAGATCCATCTCTAATTGTTCAAAGTTTCCTTTAAAAGAACTAATGACACCGTGTAAATTCTCTATTTCATCTACTTGATTTTGGTTTTCTTTCCTTAATAAATCTTGTTCTAATTCTCTTGAAGCTTCGTTGCTCAGAGTTTTTCTCCCGCTATACAGCTGATTTTCCAAAACCCTTACCTGTTCTCTTGCACCTTCTAAGTCTGCTCTTAAACGGTTCCTTCTGTTTTCGCTGCTGTCGTAAAGTCCACGAAGTTGCGCTTGTTCTTTCTTTAATAAAAACAATTCTTTTTCTGCTTGCGTGTATTTCGCAACGTTGGCTAACACGTCTTGATTAAGTTTTGCTTCTTTTCTTTCATACTGTTGAATTTTGCTTTCAAGGTTTGCAAGTTTAATTTCCCTCAATTGCAAATTGCTTTTAACCTCCTGTAGTTGCTTTTCGTATGCTCGTTCATTTGTTTGAGAATTCATGAACGCTATTTCCTTATCCGTGATTTCTCTTTGAAGTCTATCTCTGTCAGTGCCAAGACTGTTAACTTCAATTTTTGCCATAGAAAGTTCCTTTCTCAAAGAATCACAAGTTCTCCCTAAGTCAATACTATTTTCTTTAAGTGATCTTATACAAATCTCCTGCTCCTTTAATTTATTTCTTGGACTCTCACCACTGTTTCTCAAGTCTCTGAGTTCTATTTCTAGCAGAGCTAAATTTTCTTCTAAGACTGTTGCTCTTTCTTTTGTTTCGTTCATAACGTCTTTTAAACATTGTTTTTCATCTGATGTAGTTTTAAGCTTCTGTCTTAGAGTATTAATTTGCTCATCACTAAATTGTAATTCTTGTCGTAGTTGGTCCTTTTCCTTCTCGGCATTCAATCTACTCGCATTTACCCGTAACATTTCATTCTCTAAAGACTGTACGTCCGTTTGGAGACCTCGATTTTCAGCCTTAAGTTTTTTAATTAAGCTTTGTTTTGAACTGAGTTCCTTGGTATAAGAGTCGCTTAATTTTTCATGCTGTTCTACTTTATGTTCAAGTCGCAACATTTCACTATTATCACAGTTGTGCAAATATTCTCTTAGCCTCGCATTTTCTAATACTAAGTCACCCTGTTTGTCGTTTGTACCCTCCTGCAAGTGAGAGTGAAAACTACGAGGAGAACTAGAGAGAGAACTGGTATTTTCTGGGTAGCTTTCCTCCGAAAAAGGAAGTGACGAGTAACTATTGTATCTTTTTGCTTCTTGTTTTAAACGTAAGTTCTCTTTCTGTAATGCGTCTTTGGAAGCTCTTAGTTTTTGAATTACAATTTCTTTTTCTACAGCTTGTTTGTGTTGATCTTGACATGAATTTCGATGATGTAAAAGTTGTTGCTGCATTTCACAAAAACTTCTGATCAGATCATCCTTTTGCGTCTCTACTTCTTCCAAATAATTGAGTAGCGAAACCTTCAAATCATCCTCTAGTTTTGTAACTTCGATACCTAATTTCCTAACAAGAATTTCTCTTGCTGAATTTGCATTGTTTACAGTCCCTATGCGGATTTCACTATAGTCGTTGCATTCAAACTCGTCAAAATAATTTGTGGAAGATGACAGTCGTGGAGGTGTACCATTATGGGTCGACAGATTTGTCGGAGTGACAAAATCCCTTTCAAAATTTGAATTCGGCGTTAAATAACCACAATTAGGTTTTGCAGCTTCGGGTTTTATGTCGCTTAAAGCCCGAAGTTTTTGAAGTGTTTGTTGAGCAAAAACAAGTTGCTGTTGTATTACTGCCCTGTCCCTTGTGTGATGTGCAGCCATTTCCAAAACCAATCAACCTTTTGCAAACCCCTGCTCTAACTTTTCCAACCAAAGTTGCTCCCGCAAAGCACAAAACATCCGTCAAATTTATTGTATTCTAGATAAGCTCAATAATGAATTGAGCTAACAATCGATGCCATATTTAATTGACTTCTGGAGATTCACACTTCTGCGGATTGGTCTTTTGGTGGCAGGAAAATCCTTAAATGTCTTCCAATATTACTGACCTTGCGAAGCAGAACAAATTTTGACGTATTAGAAGTGATTTGAAAAATCGAGCGTGTGTTGGTGGAATCTTACGGCTTGAAAAACCAAGCATTTACGAAGGACGCCGTTAGTATTATTGCTGCATTCAACGATTACGCGGAACCGTTTTCGTGTTTTCTTAAGCAAAAGATAGAAACCCTTCTCATATAATACAAAAGATGTATATCTCAACTTTCGTTGCTTCAAAGACAAAGTACATCGTCCGGAAGTAAAGTCTTTTTTTTTTCGAGATATTCTCACGTTTAAAAATTTAAAACACTCGGAAGTAATCCTTAAAGATTTTTTATGAGAGCCTTGAGTCCACCTGTAGAAAATTACAAACCATTCGTGCTATTTAGAAATTCATATTCACGTTGTTTATTGTAAACCTGCTAGAAAGAATCTGCAACTCTCATTGGTTAGTTGAATTGGAGCGGCAGGTGTTAAAGCTCCTGTTGGTTACCTTAGTGACGAGTTTCTTTTCCAGTCTTTTATTGGCTATACATTAACAAGTCTGTCAGTTCCATTTATAAAATGTGGCTCGGCTTGGTACGATCGAATTTCTTGATGGATTTAAAAAAAGATATTATGTTCAGGTTGAGATATTCATATCTGTTCAATTATAGCAATTCTTCTTCTTATGATAACGGAAATAAAAAAACAGTTTTTCGGTAAGAGAACCATACTTTATTAAGATTGCTCTTTGAGAATTAAACAATATTGTATTTATAACGTGAAACTATGGGCGCATTATAATCCCACAATCACTTTGTATTTGTTTAATTTTATTTTGACTAGTGATTTATGCGGTAAAAATTTGTTAAAATCATTAAAATAATCCCTCCCTGCACTTTCACACTTTTCATGTCAAGTTTGACAAAATTTGAATTTTTTAAACTGATAAAGAAAACATATAGTAGGGCTGTTGTTGAAGCACCCATTTTTTGTAACCTTCGATTCAGTTTTTAAATTAATGCAAATCTGGTTTTTGTAAAAATTTAACGCAAATTGTTTTGTTGAAGTAAGATAATTTTAGCGTCTGTTTTTGTCATGAATTTGACACAAGCCTAACAATAGTTCTGAATTAAGCGTTGGATAAAAGAGAGAAAAAGTGTGTTTGTAAAGAAATAACAGTGAATTCTATTCAGATTTATTTGCATTGTTAAGAAAAGATATTTCAAAAGTTTACTTTGCGCGATGTAAAAACATGCAAAGCGTTTTCTCTTTCTGATTCTCTAATTTGAATAACTGTGGTCCCATAAGAAGTGTTGTTTTCATACCGTTTTCAACCGCGCATTAATAATGATTCAATCGACAAGCTAGCTTCGGATGCAAAGATATAGACATTCGGCTTGCTTTAACAAAAACCCACAATCTCTACACAAAAGCAGCTGAATGATAAGGTCATAACTAAAATAAAAACAAATATTTTTAAAAGTGTGCTAATATTAATAGGCTATTTTAAAACGTTATGTTTTGTTGACACAAAGATTAATTTAGAAACTGCTCAACACTACAGTTTAAATTTTGATACGCTGGTATTCAATAATCGTGTTTTACCGCTATAATGTGATACTTTAACGCAGAGTAAAAGCTGAAACCTTTTTTGCAATAAATTTTATGTACTATAATCGAGCTTTCATTTAGCTAAGAGTTGTGATATCTGTTATTAAAGTTTGCTTCGATTTGAAATGTGAAATAGATCTCGTAACAAATGCGCCATTAATGCAAAGTAAATATTCCATCATTTATGAACATTACAATCTTATATTGCTCTGTTTTGATTTTTTTTTTCAGTTTGAGTCTTCAAATGTCTACACGATTTAGCAGCGGTTCCGTATATATAGATTACAAATGAAACCTTCAAGTTTTGAAAAAAAGAGAACTTCTATTGACACCTGCTTCATAAGTTTTAAAGGAATTGGATAGCACCATGGAAACGAAAATTGTTTCTAGAAGAAGTTTTTGTGCGTATCGAGTGATTGAGCCGCATTATGACTCTTAA
>ERZ1740055.692-NODE-692-length-10147-cov-7.214526_pt1 | contig 10147 bp, 6 predicted proteins | sample MGYA00581747_ERZ1740055 | MGnify/ENA primary metagenome ERZ1740055 (study PRJEB43018, sample SAMN04849739) | marine metagenome | isolation source: floating plastic debris | place: Pacific Ocean | collected 2008-08-28 | study: EMG produced TPA metagenomics assembly...
GATGCTGCCGCCTCGCCAGGCTCGCGTCTTCGCTCGCCTGGCTCGTTGGCAGTTACATAAAAAAGGAATTAATAAAGCAGAAATCTATTGTGTTAATAATTTGTAAACACAAAATAAGGTATTATGGTAATAAGGTATTAAGGTAATAAGGTATTAAGGTTAAAAAGCTGTTGAACTTGTTTTTCACTACTGGTTTAACTTCTACCAGACTATTTATTATGACAATCATTTACCTAAATGATATATACGAAATAGTCAAAAATGATAAAAGACTATAAACAATAAAGCTCATCTCCAAGTTTAAATTAATTTATTTTTTGACCATTTGTATAAATTATTTAATAATAATATGTCAGTGTTCTTGATATAAATACACAACCTTTTCCTAACAATTATTCAGTATAAATTAATTGGTATTGTATGAAATTTAGGTAATAAAACCATTGTTACTGCTTTAATTTTAAATGTTACAGTGCGTAGTTGAATCCGATCGCTGTAAGAAAATGACGTTAATACAGTCGCCTAGTAACTGTGGTTAACGATACTCTAGTTTATTGCAATACTAGGACGATATGTTAAAATTTCAGTTTTGAGACTTCAGATATGTAAATTACGCAATGAGCGCTGGTGAATCATCAATCAACAATGATTTGATGCGTTCAAAGGACGAGCATGCGTCGGCCAGTTCATATGATATAAAGTTGGTGCGTGTAATTCCCAGACTTGTCGTTCTTCTATTCATCAAACGTATTCAATTTCTTTGTAATGACGTAATTTGTTACAGTATTCAAATGGTTTGCTAAGGGGATTCCCGCTGTTACACTGCAAACAACACAAGTGGTAAAAGAGACAATACTCTTTAACTGATCTTGTTCAATTCAAGCGTAACTTTAACATATTTTTGATATTCATACGATATCACTTTGCCGATGCGGAAAATTTATATGGCTGATATTTTAAACTCAAATAAAGAAAAAACAATAACAATAATTGAGTATATGGTTCACTGCCCACTTGTTTGCGTTACCGCCAAACCAGTGGAAACAAGCGCAATTGTAAATTTGTCATCACAACAATAACACAGGCTCTTAAGCTGTACGGAAGTTAACTGGCTATGTTGGACTTCACAGATCTTCGAAAAGAACATTTAGTTTTTGATTGCAGAGGAACTATATTTTTGCAGCAGGACTTCGCTAATGTATGATATTTCTGACGGCATCGAATCATTGCAAGAAAATTTAATAGATATTAGGTCCCAAGACTTTTTCCCTTGAGAATTTGAATAAAAGGAGATTTTGCAGAGAAAATATTTATCAAACTTGCACATAGAATTTTTAACCGCCAACTTTGAATGTCTTAAAAAATAAATCGTGGAAAAGGTACCACGATTTTCACAGTATTTAGCTCAAAGGACGCTAGAGCGTGCGGAATCATTGCTGTAGTACAAGACTTAGTAACCTTGAGCGAAAGCAACGCTTTAATTTAGTTAAAGATATTTTGGATTAATGATATCAGTCTTACTAAATTGCAAAACAGATTCTTTTAATGTCGTAAAAAAGTGGTTTAAATATGATTCAAACTTAGATTTAATTTTACATAGAGATTTTTTCTCGGATATTAAGTTTTATTTTTTCAATGTGGCCGTAAGAGAAAATAGAAGATTGATTAAAAGAAATTTGTCTATCACACATAAATTAACACGTCTTCACAAAAAAGTCTGTTTCCAATTATTATTCTAATTCATAAGACAAAAAAGGTATTTACTCGAGGCAACAACAGATTTAAACTAACTGGACTGTACAACACACAATATGTAGATGCCTTCAAACCTCCCCATCACTTATAAATTAGAATCATTAACAAAAACGAATTTAAAGTCCAAAATTTTGACAGTTTCTGTTTCTCAAACAATTTAAAGTAATTGTAACATTTTAGTCATTTTAAACTACTTGTAATTGTATAACCGAAACTTTGGTTGTAAACACAACATGCAGTCATAGCCGTTTTCGAGAAGTCTTAATTGATCATTCGATGGGCCGTATCCGAGGTCATGTCGTAGGATATCCTTTGTATTTGGGATCATTGTTGTGGCGCAAGTAATTTTTGGAGTCATGGACAAAACGAATCGTACAAAAATCTTAAAAGCCAACGCTCAAAGCAAAAGATACTTTAAGGAAGTGCGCAAGGCTGAAAAGTTGAAGCACAACTTCTCTCTTAAGAAAAAAAGAAAGGCGGTATAATTTTGAACAATTGGTGAATGATTTAAAGCAATATAAATGTCTTTGTTTATCATTAATTGTAATAGAAATTTTATTTTAGTTTTTATTAAGCAATGTGCTTGAATATCATTATTTCTGATTTCACACGGAGATTCGTTTTACCCCAATTACCGCTAAAAAGTATTTTTGAACAAAACATATAAATATCTTTAACCGTTTATATATTTTCATTTCTGTTTTAAATGAAATTTATTTGATAATAGTTTGAAACTTTGAAAAGTTTATTCTTACTCATTTTACTACTAACTTTTGGAATTGAATAGAAAAAAACTAATTAGTCCCACTTGATTCAAAATATGCAAGTAATTTGCAACCTCTGTCACATTACAAAACGCATCACGTTATATATATTTTTTGACAAAACTTAGTTTTACAATAGCACGTAGCTTGTTAAGTGATTCATATGCGTTAAATTTTCAAACGAAAAGTAAAGAAGTAGTTATTTAAAATAATGTTTTTTTTCTTATTCAAGCAATTATTTTGTAAATTACATAGTGTTGATGTTTACAGGTAGTTGAAAAACCAAACGTTGGTGTTAACACAGTTGTAAACAAAAACAGAAACTATTTATTTTGAAAGTTTGATTTCGAACTTTCGTGACAAATTTTGTAAGTAGAAGCGATCAGCTGATAAAGAGAAGCGTGTCAGAGTTTTACCGCGATGTATGGAATTTAATATCACGTGCAAATTAATGAAGCCAATCAAAAAGACGGTAAGGTAAAGCGGTAGATTTGATTGGCGTATGCTATTTGGGGCCACCGTGTCCGTGGGGGGTCACAAATTTCGCGCAAGCTCACTACCACTCTCAAGCATGCATGGCGGCAGCCTTCAAGGTAGGCTAAAAGCCTTGGAAATTTCGACTTTCTAAAAGCAACAGTATTAAAATTAGCAAATCCATTACTCCGTATCAGGATATGAAGTTTACAACTGATGCGAAAATAGATTTTTACGAGAGTGATCGTTAAAAGTATTTTGGAATGTATTCGTATACCGTTGTCGACCCGCTGTTGTCGCCAATAATTCGTGTGTTCTGACGCGTTGCTCCGTTTCGAAGGCGTCGATTTTGCTTGCGAGGGGCATTTTACCTTGTTGTTTGTTGTAAAACAACAGGGAAGTGGAGGGGAGTTCGTTGCAGTTGGTATCTTTTTTTAGCCAACCAGAGACAAAGAATGTCGGGTAAGTAAGAATTTTTTTGTTTCAAATTTGCATGGATGTCTTCTGGAACAGTATGAGGGAAATAAATTGTTAATCCTTAAACCGCCTTGGAAGCTTTAAAGTTGCCTCGTCGTTATACATATTTTTGACTCGTTTATTTTGTATAAAAACTGAAATTTAGGTGTAGATTTTTCGTAAAATCACAAAAGTAAACCAGCTTATGACTATTGCATTCTATGGACGCCATTTTGGTAAGGAGTCCAAAGGATGTGGCGCGTATGCTATTCATAACAAAAGAGACTCGTTCACGTCACAAGAAGATTTAATTCTTGCTTTGCAGCTCAAGTTCTGCAAATATGCAAAGAACTTAAGATTCTCAATATTGAAGAAAAAAGATGGAAAAAACAGACCAAAAATAAACTGTGTTGTTTAAGTGCTAGTAAGCAAATTTTATCACGGAGCTCGTCGTCTATTCATGAGGTTATGTTGCAAATAAAGTCGTTGATTTTTCGTTCGATGGGCGTCAAGCTTCATCACTGTTACAATTTGAATGTTTGTTCTGGCAGTAGCAAATTTCAGTTTCACTTGCGGAATTTTTCCGTTCGTTTTAATAGAAATACTATATTTCTTTGAGAAAGAACAAAGACGTCAGAGACTGTTGTAGTGATATGAATAATTACTATCAAATGACATAAGATGGCCGACAAGACCAAATTGAAAATGGAAACTTGAGGCGAAGTATTGTTTGAAGCCCTAGAAAATAACGATACAAGCATCATTCAAACTGCTTAATGTGGATCCTTTGGTGTGCTTGTTTTATCCGAAGAATTTCACCTGTGAAAGCGAATAAAACATCTGCGTTCGTTTTCCCGTTTGTATTATTTATGAATGTTCATTTGTTCTCGAGAAAACATCTAGTCTTTCCATCAAAATGAGAAAACGTTCTTGTGCAGTGGAGAAATTTACAACAGTAACATACATCACTGTCATAGTATTTCTGGTCAGTTTCCTCTTTAATGTTGTGACGCGAAAATTATTCATAGGGCTGAAAATTGTCATGGCTTCATTCGGATCGCCGATTCTCCTAGTAACATTCAATTATTGTAAGAATCCATGGCTTTGAACGAGTTTTCTTTCGGAACTAGGATAGGAGAAGAAGTTTTTAGGATAAAAACTTGTGCTAGCAAATTAATATTTTCAGGTTACGGAAGATGAAGTATATTTGTACTTCCGGAAGAAGATTATTTTGGGAGTTTGTGAGAAACTATTATTTGATAGTGTTACTAAAAAATCATAACCGTTTATAGATGGCTTTTAAAGATGTGTAAATACCTTCTTTGAAACAAATTTCAGGCCGATTGAAAAGGGGAAGACCTAAAGGATCTGGACCAGTGGTGAGAATTTTTTGCTCCAGAATATCTGTTGATGATTGATGATCTAAAGATTTTGTGTTGAGAGGTTTTCAGAAGCTGTTATGTAACTGCCATACTGTTTTGCCGTACTTTAAATCTTTTGTGGCATCACAGATACAGCAGTTTAATACTGTTAAGCTTGGTAGTATAATTGACAAGATTGCAGTTTTAAAAGTACAATTTTTAAAAAAATTGTGTTATTTATATAATATGTAAAATATTTAAGTTTTTTCTATATAACTTATTATACTGTCTGATGAACTAAAATATGCCAAACCCTGTTAATGTAAAAATATAAAATTGTTAAACTTTTTTTAATAAAAAAGATTAAAAGAATTTTTTTTTATGAACTTAGCATTTCTTCTGCTATTTTTCTCTATTTAACTATTGTAAATATTTTGCTGTAAGAGAGAAAAAATCATCTTAGTTTCCAAATTTACCATGTAGTAGGATATATATTTTATTTGTCAGCAATTTTTTGAAAGTTTTTATTGTCTTAAAAAATTATTTGTTTTAGGAAGACCAGTGCAAGATCGAGTAAGGGTAATTTATTTGATTTTTAAGAGGAAAATTTGCTGCTCATTATTGGTTAATTTAATGGTTTGTTTTGCTACATTTTGTAAATAATTTGAATTTATTAAGAGCCAGGTTTATATGTTAAATATTTTTGTTAGTTTTCAAAACAATTTATTTCAAAAACCCATTAAATTGGTTTCAAAGATTGTATGTGTTAAGAGGCAATATTATTTAGCAAACTACACCAACCAAAATGTTGCAAAAATCATAACAATATGTATTTTGTGACTGCATGTAAGGTTGACAAGTAATGTCCCTGAGGGGTTTTTAGGCTAAATTACTTTCCTGTTACTATGATGATTTCTTTGAAAATTTGAATTCTACAACTTCCCTGTATGATAAAAACACCAATGATTGATAGTACTTCAATAAAGCATTATTATTTGAACATTTTTGTAAAAAAGTTGCTAATATTTAAAGAAAATAAAGAACAAAGTGTTTCTTATCTTGTCAAATTCTTAAAATGTATTTGGAAATATCCTTTTTTTGTGATCTTCGTGGAATAATAAGTTTTATAAATTGTATAATACCTCATAATATAAACAAACCTGTGTTTATTTATTGTTATCCTTTGTTAGGCGACATTTTCAATTAATTGTGTTAGCAATATTCAACTCCTTATTATAATTTTAACTGTTATTTTTTTACAATTTGTTTTTATAATTTGTTTTAAATTGCTGTCATAATGATCATGGTTATTTTCCCAGATGAGAATCAGGGAATATATGATTTGATATATTTGATTTGTGCTTTAATAACAGTTTAAGGCTGGTTTTTATTATAATAAGGCATAAAAGTTTTCTGAACTTATTTTTAAGAATAAATTGTGCAACTGAAAAAATAATTCTTTCTTTTTTTTTTTGTTATTCACCAGGTACTAGATAAAAAGAATTTTGTGTTAGAAAATTTATATTGGTACCATCTTCTTTATATGGTGCTTTGATTCTTCAGTTTCATAGTCAGCTTGCTATGTACATTTCTGATGGGAATAAGTTGATATTTTTAAAAATTTGGAGTTAAGGCAGAGAAAAGAGTAAAGAATTGACAAATTTGAAATGACATTTTTTCGAGTTTCAAAAGCTTGTCAAACAGGTGTAGTTATAGTTGAGATCTAAAATTGTAAGTTTGCTTTGTGTATTCATATGTTATAAAAACAATATAGTTTTTGAAATATAATATTTTGCAAACAAATTACATTGATTTTCATGATATATGTATTTTTGTACTAGCTTGGTGTTTAGTAACACTTAAGTTGAGTAGAAATGAACATTAGCATTTGTTAAAACATATTTAATTTTAAGTATTAGATCTCATTCTGACTTTATAAATCTTTCATATTTTCTTGTTAAAGCTATACTAGTATTAATTAATTTTTGATAAATATTTATAATGTGAAGATTATTTGGTTTGATTCATAACATTACTTATTTAGTAACTTTTATTAAACTTCACATTTATGACTGATTGATGTCGATCATTTCTTATAGTCCTTTCCAGGGGTTTGTCTTGCTCCTGTGTCACCTCTTATTCCTGATAATGTGGAAGAGAACTACATTGTCAGAGAAGAGGTTCAGTTGAAGAGTTCTAAGGATAATGGAAGATCCCGATCAAGAAGTAGACCTCGTGGAACACCACCACAAAAGACAAGGGTGAATGCTCAAAGGTGCATTAATCAAAATATGTTTTTAGCATATTTATTTTGTTAATTTGTAATTTTAGATTAAAAAATTCTGGATATATCAGTTCATGGCTGCTGCTGTGTTGTTGTGGGAGTTGCAACATCGAGCTTTTAAATTGTTATACATTCTTTGTACATTCACACTGATGATGGCATATGTAACACTGAAATATATCTGTCAATAAATTTTCAACGTTAAAAGTTGTTGTCATTACTCCGAGCTTGTTGTACAACAACATTACCATAAAATAATAGTTGTAATAAAAAAAATATCTGTTCAACATCAAAGTTTTGAAAGTCACAAACTTTCGACTCTATCGCAGAGCCTTTGTCAAGTGATATCACGCCTGGTTGACTTGCATAACAAAAGCTCATGTTAAATTGGTGGCAGCTTTCGTATGTAGGAGAAACCGCAAGATCTTACGGTACTAGATTTAAGGAACATAATGAAGACTCTTACTGCAGTTGGCAAACATCTTCAGTCTACGGGTCGTACTATTGACATCGAGGACTGTTGGATTCTTGCAACGGAAAGTGAAAGATTAAGGAGAAAAATAAAAGAAGCAATCTGTATTTACCAACAAGTGTCATCACTTAACTGGGACAGTGGCCACGAGCTGCCACCAATTTACCGTGACCTTTTGTCACGCAAATCAACCAGGTGTGACATCACTCGACAAAGGCTCTACGATAGAGTCCGAAAGCTCGTGACTTTCAAAACTTTGATCTCGAACAGATATTTTTCTATTACTATTATTTTATTTTAGAACGAGATCAGATATCTTTATGTTTGCTAACATTACTGTATATAAGTAAATGAAAGTTTGGGTTTTAAAAAGTTTGTTTCAGATTGTTCAAAATTTGACACTATTTAACAAATTTTAAAATGGATTGATAGTAATACAGTACTTGTAGGATTTGGCTTTGCAGATAATCATCAAGTATCAACATAATAGCATAAAGTAATTTATTAGTCAATATATCTTTGTGCTAGTAGGATTACAAGTCATCTCACTCCATGGTCGTTTTGCCCCAAATGACCTTACTCCAGATTTTGTTCATCTTGTCAGTGCATGTCAGTATCATGTTAGTGATGCATGCTGGCAGTTCTAGTTGGGGGAATAGGAGAAAAGTGATGACAATGACTAGTTGAAGGAATTCAAACAAGCCCTTCATTAGTTAATATTTATCCCACTTAAAATATTTGATAATGTGAAGTTTACTTATTATGTAAGTACTCCTACCGACCCGTACTTTTGCTGTTCTTAATGACATACTCACTTTACAATTAGATGATAACTGCTAGCAATCGTAAAAAAAATGTCTTGTAAAGTGCCCTGCAGGGTGAGAAGATGCTTGGGGCAAGGTGTCCTGGATCTGGGGTGAGATAACTAAGGATCTGGGGTGAGATGACCTTGAGGAAACAACCTTGATAGCCGGTTACTACCATTAAGTTAAAGCCACTAAAATTGGCATTAAAGCCATTTTGGTAGCTTGCATTTTGCATTACCCCTTGAAAAAAATATATTGCACCTGGATGTGAGCAGTCATGGAAACTGTTTTGCCTTACTTCATGTCCATTTTAGGGGTTTTATGTTAGGTACTAACTCATATTTGCTATCTGTATATAAATTAAGGATAATTTATATAGTTGCCAAGCATTTCTTGCAGATAGGCAACTTTGTAATAATTATTGCACCATGATTAAGTTGGCTAAATCTGGTTGTAGACCTGCATATTGTGAAATATATAAGTTTGTTTTCTCTCATTTTCAGTAAACTGAAATCTCCTATCAAGACAGCACAGAGTGGAACCTGTACAGATGGTTGCAGTAATCGAGAAAATGCTGTTAATCCTATCAGTGAGCCATCTGCTAGTGTGATGGTGAGTTTACATTTACATTATATATTAACTAAATGCATGAATGGATTGAAAATATGTTTTATAAATGAATCGCTAGCTTTTATGATGTTTAATGATCTTCAAGCTTGTTCCCAGTCATACTTTTATTATTTAAGCCAATATTACTAAGTTCAAAACTCTAAAATAATCACAAAACAGTAACTTTATCATGTTGTGATCAGTCTGTACAACATATTATATATTAATTTACTTTTTGAACAGCCTGAATGCAATTTTCCCAAAGTTTGATAAGTTGAGAGTAAAATCCCAAAGGGGTGCAGATTTTTTGATGGTAGGTGGAACAGGATGATTTAACATTTAAGGAGATCTGAAGAGCTTGAGGACTCAATAGACATTTGTTCCTGAGACTTTTGCAGGTCTTATTCAAGAATTCAGAAAATTAAAGTTTTGACATTTGACCTTTTTATCAAAAGAAATGTTTATGAACAATTTTAGGACAGACATGGACATATAATTTTATTTTGGATTTTTAAAAATGAGTTTCAAGTTTGATGGTGGCTTCTATCTATGTTTAACATGATAATTGATGAGGTAATTATTGTGTATGATCATCAATATTATCCTCATCAATATCATCATCATCAATATCATCATCATCAATATCATCATTATCATCACTGTCACCATTACCATCATCATCACCATCTTTGTTTAACATTCCTAGTTTCCCACTCCTTTGGTTGGACGAGATATGAGTGGTTTCCACTGTTTTTTGTCCTCTGCCATATCTTCTGTGATGTTTACTTGTAACTTCCTCAAGTCTTCTTGCACTATATTACTCCTGGTCTTATGTTTATGAACAATTTCAGGACAGACATAGACATAATTTTATTTTGGGTTTTTAAGAATGAGCTTGAAGTTTGATGGTGGCTTCTATCTACATTTAACATGATAACTGATGAGGTACAATTATTGACAGTGTGTCATCATCATCATCATCTTTGTTTAACATCCCTACTTTCCCACTCCTTGAGTTCGACGTGCAGCTCCCTGTATTTACTCCAAACACAGGATATATCCTACCCCTTACGGCTACTTTTACCCTCCTCCACATGAAATCACATCACCAAGATAACGAAAGCTGCCCACTATTTCCAGACTATCTTCTCCCACCTCCAGTCTCT
>ERZ1740055.693-NODE-693-length-10142-cov-9.578071_pt1 | contig 10142 bp, 2 predicted proteins | sample MGYA00581747_ERZ1740055 | MGnify/ENA primary metagenome ERZ1740055 (study PRJEB43018, sample SAMN04849739) | marine metagenome | isolation source: floating plastic debris | place: Pacific Ocean | collected 2008-08-28 | study: EMG produced TPA metagenomics assembly...
ACTACAGTCCGAAACGTCAGTTTTTTTAATATTCTTTCTCCATTTACTACGGTGTAAAATTTAAAAATTTAGCTACTTGTAAAACAGTTTGGACAAAGGTTTCTGACCTCAGTGAACAAGTTTAGAGAGCAAAATAGAGTGAACTACGTTAATATTTCTTAAGTAGTAGTGTCAAAACGAGCGATAATCACGCCTGTAAAGTGTTTCATTCAAGTTCGAGTCAATCAAAAGAATTATGATAATAAGTACAAGAAGATTTAAAATTTAATACTGTACGCGGATTTTTCTGTTAAGCTTTCGGCTCACAACTGGAGTCTCTTTCGTTATTCAGGGTTAGAGTCTGTTGTGAATGTTTTGTTAAGAAATAGATGCACGTGCTGGCAACACAATGAACGGGAAATTTGAATAACGCGTTATTGAAATGAGAGTTCGCGCGCGTGGATTTTGAACAGTGAACGAAAATTGCATATTAATAAGTTTCAAAATTTTTTACCTCTTCAAGTTCTTTTTCCAACTCTTTTATTCTTGCTTCCTTAGTTTCAAGCTCGACAGTCAGATCACGAAGATTTCGCATTGCATTACCAAGATCTTGTTCTAGTTTGCCTATGTCATTCTCTGTTGCTTCTTTCCATTTTCTAAGCTGTCCTTCGAGCTCTTCGTTCTCCTGTTTGATAATATCACTTGCTCTCATTTTTCGTGTCAATTGCTTTAACTCTTCTTCCATTTCTTTTTTCTCTTCTGAATAGTTTTCCCTGTCTTGGTAATAAATTCGTATTTCATCTTCGAGGCGTTCATATCTTTCTCTTAGTTTTTCTAACTCTTCTTGCAGTTTGTAGTTTTCTTGTGATTCAAAGCTGAGTCTATCCTCCAGCCGTTTTTTCTCGCGAGAATAATTCTTTCTATCGTTGTAATAAATCCTAATTTCTTTCTCAAGCTCAACGTATCTTTCTTTTACAACAAGAAGCTCTTTATTAATTTCATCTTTTTCCCTAATTAAAACTTCTTTTTCTTTTTCAACGATATTAAAATTTTCGTGGCTGGAAGACTTGACTTTACGAAGTTCGTTTTCGTTCTTTTTCACTTCGTTTTCAAGTTCGTGAGTTTTCTTTTTGTAGTTTTCTAATTCAAATTCCAGTTTTTGTTTTTCGCCAGAAAACGAATCTTTTTGTGTTGCATACACGGTAAGTTCCTTCTCTACCATTACAAATTTTTCCCTGAAAGTTTTTAATTCTTGGAAGATTTCTTCTTTTTCTTTTGTTAAAAGTTCTTTCTCCTTTTCCAGTGTTTGTAATTTATGATCTTTTTTCGAAAGATGCGACCTAAGGCTTTCTTTATCGTGGTTAGCTTTCTCTAACTCTTCACTCAACCTATCTTTTTCATTTGTAGAGGAAGTGTTCTCGTACTTGCTCATAGAAATTTCTTGATTTAATCTTTCTGCTTCACGCTTTGCAAGGGTTATCACGTCATTAAGGCGGCGATTATTTTTTTCAAGTTCAATTTTCTTTTCATTTAACTGCGCATTTTCCAGTTTACTCTTGTTCAGTGTTCGTTTCAAATCATCAATATCGTTTATAAGTTCTTCTAACTGGTCCTCGTATTGTCTTCTTTCTTTTCTCGCTTCCAATTTGATGTTATCTATTTCTCTTTCCCAATCTCTGTTCTCCTTATCACTCTTGTAAAGCTGTTCTCGTGCTTCTTCTAATTCATCTCGTAGCCTGTCCATCTCAGCGGAAGACTTAGAATTGAATTCGTTTAACTGTTTTCTAAGTCGGTTATTGCTGTCAGTTTCATTTTGCAGTTTCATTGTCAAGTCCTTAACTTCTTCTCCAGATGAGGAGAACGATGTAGTAGCATTTTCTAATTCCTTCCTCAACTGGTTTATTGTATCATTTGCATTCTTTAGCTCCTCTTCTAGAGAATAAATTTTCCCTTCTGCAAATTCCAGCTTTTTCTGAAGTCTATCCTCGTTTTCGTTCCTCCTGCGACTACTATTCTCCATTTCAGTCAGTTTGCGTTTCAACTCACTATTTACCTTTTGGAGTTCGTCTGACATTTTGCGAGCTTCTTCGTTACCACTCTCAACACCAGCAAGTCTTCCACGAAGAGCGGCTACTTCATTCTCAAGTAGTTCCTTTTCTTGCATGCTAGACCGGAGGAGAAAGTCCAAATCGAATGCTTTTCTCTGCGCTTCCAAAAGTTCGCTTTGCAAAACGTTCTTTTCTTTTTCACAAGAATTATAAAGGATGTTCAAATCTCTAAGCTTATCGTGATTACATTCAAGCTCATGTTTTAATTGTTGTGTTTGGTCTTCGGCTTCCGTGCCGTCTTGTAGTTTATTTTTGGCTTGGTCCAGTTCCTTACTAAGAGCTTCGTTCTTGATTTTATATTCCTGTAAATCTACTTCAGCCTTTAAAATCTTATTTTTTAAATGCTCTAATTGTTCATACAGTTTTCCATTATTTTCTTCACTCGCATTCGTTGTGTCTTTTAACTGGCAAATTAAATTATGGGAATCGATAATATCATTTCTCAGTTTTTCTTTCTCTTTTTCACTTTTCTGTAGTTCTTCTTCAAGCCTTTTGTTAACATCACGAAGAGTTTCTAATTCCTTTTCGAGGTTATTTCTAGATTTATTAGTGTCTTCTTCATAAACCGTGATACTTTGATCTTGTTTGAAAGACTCCATATGATCTTCAATCTCGTATTTTTCTTGACGGATTTTTATTATGGCTGATTCTTTTTCTGCTAGTTCCTTTATCAAATCTTGACGTTTTCTTTCGCTTTCATAAAGTTTTTGTTTGGTGCTGCTTGCCTCGTCTCTTTCAGAATCTATCTTGCTTTTTAAATCATCTAACCGTGTCTCTAGATAGCGGTTATCGCGAGCTATACGTTCTAGCTCTGCTTCTAGCCTAGAATTTTGCTGCTTCAGCGAAAAATTGTCACGATCTTGGTCAACAGGTGTCTCTTGCGTGTTTTCTACATCAGAAACTTGAAGCTTGATCTTTCTTAGTTCATCCTCAAGCTGGTTTATTGTTTCCTTACTTCGCAAACAAGAAATTTCAAGTTCTTTAATTTTTTTCTGAGCCTTGATTACTTCATTTGTTAGTTCGGAGGTTTTCTCTTCTGAAGCTGCGTTTTCTATTTGTGCTTTGGATAGTTTTTCTCTTGTGAGTTCAAGATCAAGCTCTAGAGATGAAACTTTCTTATAGCTATTTAGATTTTCTTTTTCAAGCTCAGCTTCCCGTTCTTCTAATTTCTCATAAGCATTTTGCAATGATGAAAGCCTTTTCTCTGCAATTTTAGCTTCTTTCTGGTGATTACTTCTTTCGCTTTTAGCAAGCTCACAATCTGCCTCCAGCTGCGCAATCCTTTTTTGACACTCAAGCAGTTCTTCTTTAAGCTTATTGGATTGTTGTGTAGCTTGACGTTCTGTTGATTCAAGATCAAGCAGTTTTACTTCAGAATTTTCTAGTTCCTGTTTTAGGCTGTTATTCTCCATTTCTGTATTTCGACAATGAATCTCTGTTTCCCTCAAAGTATCCTGAAGAGTATTTTTCTTCTCCTCTACTAAATCTTTCTCCTTTGTCACCTCTTCTAAAGAAGATTGGAGTGAAGAAATTTTGTTTCTTACAGATATGATCTCCCTTTGTAAGTTATCTTTTTCATTTGAAAGTCTGTCAAGCACATCGTTAAAGTTTACATCAGGAGGGTTTTCTAGAGGCGAGCTAAACAGATTTCTTTCTTTCTCAAGTGTCTCGCACATGAGCTTCGTTTCACACAAAGTTGTGTCCTTAATAAAAACTTCCATTTTCAGTCGATCAATTTCTTCCTTGTTTGAAGCATGTATTGCATTTAGCTCGCTTAGTTGCCCACGAAGGTTTTCAAGATCGTCTCCAAAGCAATCATTAAGTTTTTGTAGCTCATCTTTTTTGGCTTCAGTAGCGGCTAAAGTTTCTCTAACAACTTCCAGTTCGTTTTCAATGGACACTTTTTCTTCTTGTAGGCTCTTAATAGCGCCCTAACGGAGAACAACAAAAAGAGATACTTTATCATCATGAATCCGCAATGCATGCATCAAAAAGTTTAAGGAGAGGAATTCTTTTTACGAATTCCAATAAATATTCTAAATTTGTGTTGATTGAAGAAATTTAAACTGGAAATTATAAATGCTAACTTACCTGCTTCTCGATCAATTCTCTCTTCAAAGTACTGCTTTCATACTTGGTATCTGCTTGAGTCTCCTGACTTTTAGCTAGCTCTTTTCGCAACCCACTGATTACATTATTAGCATCTTCAAGTTTTCCCTCGAACTGGTAATTATCTTTCGTAACACTTGCCAAGGAGTTGTCCAGAGAAGTAAGTTTAGCCTTGAGCTGACTAAGTTCCTGCTGCAGATCCTCTTTTGACAACTGTACGACTCTGTTAGCCATTTCAAAATCTGCAGCATTCTTCTTTGCTTCTAGAAGATCCCTTTGTTGTTTGTCCAGTTTATCACGACAATCACTAAGTGAAACCTCAAGTTCTGAGATACGCTCTTCAGCTTTTAAGAGATCTGTAGAGAGCTGTTTGATCTGCTCCTCGCTTAAGCCACTCTGTGCTTCCAGCCGTGTGATCTTACTTTTGGCTCCAAGCAGATCCTGATCCAAACGAGAAACTTCACTGTTAGAGGATAATAAATCAGACTGAAGCTCTTTGTCTTTCCTTTGGATAAACATTAGAGAATTCTTTAACTCCAAAGTTTCTTTTTCTAAGGAATGCTTTTCCCTCAGCAGAGATGATTTATCTTTATCACAGCGAGTATAATCAAGTTCCAAACGCAAAACTTTGTCTGAAAGTTTAGCATTTTCTTCTTGCTTTGCTTTGTTTTCTTCTCGGATAATGTCGTATTCGGACTCGAGTTTGGCTAATTTAGATTTCAATGCGGTTACATTTTGATAAGGTCTATCTTTTTCCTTAAAAGCTTTAAACGAACTCTCGAGATCTGCGTAACGTTGTCGTGTGACTGTGATCTCACTTTGAAATTTTAATTTTTGCGATTCCGTTTTTTCCAAAGCTATTTTAAGATCCTCGTTTTTTTGTTTAAACGTAGTAGTTTCACGTGTTAGTCGGTCGCGTTCTTTAGTAACACTATTTTCGAGCTGAGATAGTTTTTGATGCAATTCCCGAATTTCATAGCCTTTTTTCTCCACTTCTCTTTGCAATAACTGTTTTTCTTTGTTCAGTTTTTCAGCGACTGATTTTCTGTCCAGCAGTTCTCGCTGAAGTTTGTCATTGTTATTCTTACAAGAGTTTAGAGAACGTTCAAGTTCCGCGTTCTTTAATTCACCGTTGTCAACTTGTTGTTGAAGGTCGTCCGTCCTTTCTTGCAATTTCTCTGCCTTTAACTTTTCTGTTTTTAGATTTTCTGTCAGAAGTTGAGTTTCGCGAATTAATGATACCTTTTCCAACCTCAATGTTTCACTTTCATCTTTCTTTAAAGAAAGTTCATTTGTCACCATTTCAATTTTGTTTTTCTTCTCAATTAGACGTGAGCTAGTGGCATCTAGTTCGTCTTTGGTTCGAGAAACTTTAAGAATTGCTTCTTTTACTTCACCTTTCAAATTAGCAATTTCCTTCAAAGCCTGCTGCAAGTTATATTCTGCAGTTGCAATTTTTGTCTGGTTATCTAGAAGTTCCTTGTGCATGTCATTGTTTTCTTCCAAAGAAGAATTTAAACGAAGTTCAAGATCGGCAATCTTTTTTGAAGCTTCAAACAATTCTTTCTGGGTAGCGTCAGTCTTTTGTCGAGTGGATTCTAGTGTTGATTGAGAAATTACTAAATCATTGTGAGCACGGGATGCATCTTGCTCCAAGGACGTGACTTCATTTCTAAGATCTTCTAGTTCCTTTTCTTTGCAAGCCAAGTCTTTAATATGCGATTCACATAGCAGCTCGCTCTCTTGAAGTTTTCTTTGCAATCGTTTTAATTCGCTATCGCTGTTCGTTTTACCACGGATGTCCTTTAACTCTTGTTCTTTCTCTTCCTTAACTATTTCAATTTTATGTAACTGGATTTCCAGATTTCTAATTTTATTTTGGTTTGATGTAGTTTCTAGGGAGACAGTTTCGAACTCTGATCGCTGCTCTTCGTACCGTCTTCTCCAAGCTTCGCGGTCGGCAATGGTCGACTGCAGCTCGGAATTTAACGCTTCGTTTCGTTCATGTAAATCCAGATTAATTTGCTCTAACTTTGAATGCTTTACAATAAAAATTTCATTCTGCTGTTGTAAAACACTCTCATTTTCTTGACTGTATCGAAGATCTCTTTCCACTTCAGCCAACCTTTCAGAAAGGTTTTGGGTTTCTTCATACTGATGCTCTGCATTCTTGTCCGTTTGAAAGGACTCTTCCAGCTCTATTTCTCGCTTCTTTAGTACGCTTACAGAAGACTCTAAATCTTTTCTTTTTTCTTGAAGCAACTCAAAGTCCTTTCTAGTTTGTTTCAAAATTTGTTTTAAATTTTCAATCTCTTTTTCTTTTATAACCTTAGTTTCTTGTAGCTGAGTGATAGTTGCATCTTTAGAGCTATCCTTCTTTAATAACATATCCGCCTTATTTTTAAGGAAAATAACTTGACTTTTTAAAGTTTCGACTTCGTTTTTTAGTTCCTGTGAATTATCTATACTTTCTTGGGACAATGCTGTCAATCTATCATTTTCCACTCGCTGAAAATCTAGATCTTGTTGAAGAGATAGTATTTTCTCTTGTTGGCATTTAATTTCGTCATCAACCCTTTCTTTCTCTGCTATCGCTCTCTGCAGTTTAGAAGTCGAATCCGAATTACTTCGATGCAAAGTTAATATTTCTTTTTGTAGTTTACTGTTCTCCTGCTGAAAACGTTCAGCTTCGCTTTTGCTCATGAAAAGACTTTGGTTTAAATTCTCAATCTTCTTGTTTAGATAATCTTTATTTGATTTCAACTGGGAAATAGTTTCTTCTTTACTATCGAGCTCGTTATTTGCAAACTCAAGAAGCAATTTTTGCTCGGCCAATTTATTTTCAACTTCGCTGAGTTCATTTTTGTTATCTTCGAGAAGTTTTCTTAACTCTATAAGCTCAATCTGTTGGTCTGTTCTTTCACTGTTTTCTTGTTCGTACTTAAATTCTAAATCAGTGATCTTTTTATAAGCCAACACAAGATCTTCTTTAGTTTTTTTTCTTTCACTGCTAACTTTTTCAAGATCATTTTCTAAATCTTTCATTTTCTTATTGATCGCACTCAACGTACGTTGGGTCTCATTACATTCGTTTCTCATTGCTTTATATTCACTTTCCATCTCATTAAACTTCTTGCTTGAATCTTTTAAATCATTTTTAAGTTTATTTTCATGTTGTTTGCTATTGTTTAATAGATTCTCGCTCTCACGGGCTTTGCTTTCATTGATCTTTAATTGGCTTTCCAAAAGGTTCCATTCCTTTGAACTTTTTGCGAGGGACGTCTGAGCTTCTTCATACTTTTCTTTCAGACTTTTCAAATCACTTTCCAAACGAACTTTTGTCTTCTGATTGTCCGTTAATTGAGAATTACAAAGTTCAAGTTCCTCTTCTAAATTCAAAATTTCAGTTTCTAGTTTTGTTGTTTGTTGCTGAAGAGAATCTATCAAAGTATCTTTTTCAACGACTTCTTTTGAAAGGGCTTCTTTCAGCTGTAGAGTTTCGTTTAGTTGATCTTTAATGCGTTTAATGTCGTCTTTGTCTTTCTTTGCTTTCATTGCTTGATTTTCTCCCTCATTTTTAAGTTTATTTCGTTCCTTTTCTATGTTAAATAGTTGGTTTTCTAAATCGTACAATCTCTGCAATTTTATGGTGTTGTCTTTTTCAAGTTTATCGTTTGTTTCCTTTACACTTACAACGTCGACATCAGCGCCGGCAATTTTATCTTCCAAAGACGCAATCTTGTTTTCCAGTTGTATTTTCTCGGTAGTATTTGAATCTAGTGAGACCTCGAGTTTCATAATTTCTTGTTTCAGTAATTCGATTTCATTCTCCAGTTCTCTATTTTTGGAATACTGGGTATCTAAATCCTTGTGCTTCTTGGAAAGGGACTGACGTAACGACTCTGAGAGATTTTGCTGTTCTTTTACTTGTCCAGTAAGCTTGGAGTTCTTCTCTTTTAACTTAACGATCTTCTCTTTGGTTCCATTTAGCTGCTCTTTCAAAAGAGATCTCTGTTTTTGTAAGGCATTTATATCATTTTCATAGCTAGCCATGTTCCTGTTAACTGATTCCAAATCTTCTTCTAAAGATTTATTTCGTTCTAAAAGTTTAGAAATATCGTCTTGCAGACCAACAGCATTTCCCTCGAGGATTTCTTTACTCTGCTTCAGTGCAAACAACTCTGCCTCCGCTTTTTCGAGCTCGATCATAAACTTAGTATTTTTTTCTTCTGAAGTTTTTAGCTCCAACCGCATTTCTTCTAATTCCTGCTGCAAACTGTCATAGCTAGACAGAAACCCTGTTAACTTCTTCTCGGAAGTTCTATTTTCAACCTCTAGCTCTGAAATTTTATCTTTACATAGCTGCAATTCATGTTCTGCTGAGTCTTTTCTCTCTTCCATCTTTCTTGCAGAGTTCTCAGTTGTTGCTAAGGAATTTTTGCATATCTTAAGTTCTCTTTCTAACTGTTCTTTTCTCTTCTGTATATTTTCATAACGGGGCTTTATCTTGAACAATTCGTCATTAGCAGATCTTAAATTTCCTTGCAGCGTTTTTTTCTCGTCTTCCAAATGACGCAGATTTTTCTTGAATAAACTCAGGTCTTCCTCTAAATACTCGTTTTCCGAAGTTAACGCAAGAACTTTTGCTTTCAACTCTTCAAGATGATTTTCATGTTCAAGCAAATTATCACTGTGATTCTGGCAAGATCTTTTAGAATTCTCAAGCTGTGATCTAATGACAGATAACTCATTTGATATCTTTTTATTCTCATCATCCGCCTCGTTAGCTTTGTACTCCAATGAATTCTTTTCTAAATTCGTTTCTTCATTTAAGATTTCTAGCTTGGCAAGTTTTTGTTCAAGCATCATAACTTGCCGCTGACAGTCTAACTTTTCATTTTCACATATTTGATAGCTGCTTTGAAGCTCGGAGATGCGTTTGTAAAAAGCATTTAATTCATCTTCTACTCTCATCTTTTCGTCTTGCGAAAGCCTATATGCAGCTTCCAAATCTTCAAGGCGCCTTTGTTCACCAAGAATCTCCTCTTGCATTTCATCTTTAACCAACTGCACGAGATCACTTTGGCCTTGAATCTGGGAGAGTTCTTCCATTGCTTTTTCAAGATCTCCTTCGACCAAAGAGATTTTATTACGTAGACTAGAAATTGCCCTGTCTTTGTAAAGACCCTCTTTTGTCAAACTTTCTACGCTGCGTTGTTTTTCTGACAGTTCGCTCTGAAGCGTATTGATGTCATCTTTGCTTTTTGAAAGCTTTGCTTTAGCTTCTTCAAGCTGGTCACGAAACTGTGCTTTTTGTTGGTTAGCATAGTTGAGTTGGTTTTCAAGTTTTAAAGCACGGTTTCTAGCACACTCCAGCTCTCTGCCAATCTCATCATTTTCCTCCTCACTCTTCTGAAGGGTTCGTTTTAACTCGGCTATCTTTCTTTCTGCATGGTTAAGTTGTTCCTTGAGGTCCTCCTTTTCTCTCTCACTAAAATCACAAGCCATCTCGATCTCGGTTAAACTACTATGTGCTTTTTCAAGCTGCTCTTCAAGAACTTCAACTCGCTGAGTTCCTTGATCGTAGGTCGCATCAAAGTGTGTTACCTGTAATAAGTGTAAATGATAATAGTAACACTTCATTTAAGCAAGGTAACTAGAAATATATTACGTAATTTTTGCTAGGCATTAAAAGAATATTCATAACTAAGAAGTAAAGTAAATAAAATGAATGAATGATAAAGTTTCATCAATATACGAGGCATAACCAAGTATAGATAGCAAAAACGTGCTAGTAGATAACTTGAAGCCACTATATTGCGCCACGTTAGTAGCGGGTTTTACTCCTTTAAACTACCATAAAAACTAGTGAGCTTGATTGCTAGCAGCCATGGAAGCTGTTTCAGCCTTTTTAGGCCTAATCAGCAAGGCATAGCTAGCAAACAG
>ERZ1740055.694-NODE-694-length-10131-cov-8.954744_pt1 | contig 10131 bp, 3 predicted proteins | sample MGYA00581747_ERZ1740055 | MGnify/ENA primary metagenome ERZ1740055 (study PRJEB43018, sample SAMN04849739) | marine metagenome | isolation source: floating plastic debris | place: Pacific Ocean | collected 2008-08-28 | study: EMG produced TPA metagenomics assembly...
TTTGCAAAGTATTTCATTAAGTTTCATACATATATTTATCATTTGGTCAAAGTTTTTCCATAAACGCAGCTAGCCGTGCGCAAAAAGCATGGTCATTTGGACTGAAAGGCAAAACGAAATGAATCATGAATAGTGAACAGTGAAACATTTTACTTTTAAATTATGATACTTTTTCTATTCTTTTCTTACTTTACAAATGATAAAAAGATTAGTTTCTCATTTCATACACAGGCGCGTAGCGTCCTATACGCATATACGCACGTGCGTACTTGAAGTGACCAGAAAATTTTGAAATTTTTAGCAATTGTTTCTATTCTTGTTGTACGCAACCAAGACTTCGTAATGAAAACACCACTCAGTTGATTAAATTTTAAAAACTAAAACAAAAGCTATACCATGTTCATATGTCTTGTGCGTACTTGAAAAAATAATCACGCTACGCGCTGATACATCCGTCACACCTAACATAGATTTTTTTGGAAAACTTGGAAATATAGTTTGGGTGAACTTTTAAACCAAAAACAGTTAAAGGCCCCAGGATGCTCGTGACTTTATATTTACGAAGACCTCCAAAATAAAGTCTTTATTTCATCCGTTTGTGTTTTTTGAATAGATTCAAAAACAAAAAATACCAACACTGCGTTGCTATAAGATTGTTAAGTATGGCAGATTGTTGCCGTTGGATCGAATCTGTTTTAAAAACTGTTACCAGTGTGACTAATATTGACTTAGTAATATTTTTCTTGCAGTTCTTGCCAAAGAGGGACAATATTTACAATTTTTTGAAACGTCTACAATTAGAAATCTGTTCCGGTAATACATGATTTCAGTTTTTCCAGACGAAGATGCAGAGTCTACTTTAAAATGCAAGAAATCATTATTATACTTTGTTTTGCCTGGACCTCCTTTAGGTCTGTGGAAACAAGTCTTTTCTCTGTAGAAGGTGTTGCAGTGCATGGACCTAAAGAAGGTTTGTTTATTCGACTTCTTTGCTTCGTACTAGCTAATAAAATCCCTGTACCTGTTGTTTTTAAAGCTATTCAATGATTGAGTCACTGAAGCCAATTACAAAATATCTCGTCCCAGTCTATTTTGTACAATAATTTCTTTGACCGATAAGAGGCCTCGGGTCCACCTACCGTGCCTACCGTGTTACTTCCCTAGGTCCGTGGCCTGGGTCCGTGAAATCTAGTCAGCAATAACCAGAGTAATATGGCGATGTTATAACTCATAAAAATGTGCTTTTTCCCATTGATTTAATTAGTGAGCTGGCAATTTCTTTACTGCGTAGAATGTAAAACATCTAAGCTTAAAAATGTTTGGTTTGTTTTACATTTGCATTTTGTTTTTGACTCTCCAGTCTGTCAAAAATGGTCACTCAATTCAGCAGAACTCAGTAGCTGAACAAACAAACATTGTTTTAATTGGAGGGACTGGAGATCTCGCAAGGAAATATTTATGGAAAGGATTTTTCACCCTTTTCAAGCAGCACAGAACGCCTCTGAAACAGTTTAACTTTTTGGGAGCTAGCCGTCTATCAAAAGAATCGGGGTACAAACAAATGATGGATATTTTAGAAGAAACTTTGACATGTAGTGAAAGAGATGACGCTTGCATGATAGCAAGAAAGGAGTTTATTCAGTTATGTACTTATGTACAATTAAAAACAGAGGTTGACTACCAGAACCTTGGAAATTCTCTTCAAAAAGCTTCGCAGGACAGTAGTATAAGGGAAATAAGTAGAATTTTTTATCTTTCCGTTCCGCCATTTGCGTATAGTGAAATTGTCCAGCGAATCAATAGATATTGTCGAGCAAGTGGTGATGCATCACTGAAAGTGGTACTAGAAAAGCCATTTGGCAGTAACTTGAAATCTGCACAAGAAATGACAGAAGAGCTGGTAAAACACTTGAAGGAAGAGGAGATTTATCGCATTGATCATTATCTTGGCAAACCAGGAGTGTCCCAAATTTTAAGATTTCGATCTGAAAATATAATTACCTTTGAACCAATATTGAATAGAGACCATGTGGAAAGTGTTCAAATTGTTTTGAAAGAAAAGGACGATTGCAGAAGGAGGACAGCTTTTTATGACAATTATGGAGTTATCCGGGATGTCATTCAGAATCATATGACTGAGCTTCTCACACTAATAGCCATGGATCTGCCAAGTCACATCAGTAATTTAACAGAGTTTCATATAAACAAACTAAAGTTATTGAAAGAAATTGTTATACCTAGTTCAAAAGATGCAGTGATTGGTCAGTATAGTAATTATAACTTGCATCGCAGGAAAGAAAAACCTGATCAGAAACAAGATGAAAAGGAAAGTAAAACTGCAACATTTGCTGCAGTTGTTTTATATATAAACAATCCAAGATGGCAAGGTGTACCATTTGTTATTATATCAGGGAAGAAGCTAGATGAACGGACAGCATATGTTAAGATTTTGTTTAAAAACAATATCTTTAATATCCACTCTGCAGTTAAGGAACAGTGTCAAATGAGGCAAGTAGTATTTAATATTCAAGGAGGCAAACTAAAAAGGCCTTGTGTTCTTGTTTCACATAATCTGCCACAGCCATTATTCTCTTCAGGTTATTGGCAGAAAGTTAGTGACATACCAAATGACATGTTTGGTTGTCACAAGAAGCATTATACAGTTTATGGGCCCTTGATAGAAAGTGATGCATATAGCACTCTTATTGGTGCGGTGGTTAATGGGAGAAAAGATCTTTTTATTGGTACTGATGAGTTAATGGCTTCATGGAAAATATGGACACCTTTATTAAACAATTTAAATTCTAAAAATCCTCATTTTTATGGCAACGATATTTCAGTGCTAGATTTTGAATTAATAAATGGACAACTACAATTTGTTGGAAGAGACAGTGAAATGTTAGGAAGGTGTAGAAGCTCTCACATGACCTGTGAATTACAACCACAAACAAGAGAACTCTATAAACTGAGTGGCGAGTTTCGAGGAAATTCCCTCTTTACAGGCCCAGAGGCTGATGTTGTGCATAAACTTAGCTTTGACATAATGGAGTATGCTTTCACTGCAATTACTTCAAGAGGAGTCTTTCACCTTGCACTATCAGGTGGTTCAACATCTTTGAAACTATTCAGACAACTAGCAAAACATTCATCATCCCCGCTGTGGAGAAATATTCACATTTGGATGGTAGATGAGCGCTGTGTACCCATTACTGATAAAATGTCCAATTTTTATAATCTACATAATGAACTGCTTCAGATTGTCAGGATTCCCTATTTCAACATCCACCCAATGTTGACAAGACTTCAGAACGGTTTGTGTAATCCAGAAGATAAAGGTGTTGAGCATTATGATGCACTCTTAAAATATTATCTAGGTAATAATACACTTGATTATGTTGTCCTTGGAGTGGGATCCGATGGGCATACAGCCTCCCTGTTTCATGGACTTGCTCAGGCACAGCATGAATCAACCCTGGGAGTTAAACTTTCCACTTGTCCAGGAAATTGCCCTGTGAAGAAACGAATGACAATGACATTTGATACTTTGAACCAGTCAAAGACAATTTCTGTTCTTATTTTGGGTAAACACAAACAAAATATTGTGAAGAAAATCTGTGGCAAAGAGATGGCAGAAGAACTGAAGTTACCTATACTTCAAGTAAATCCAATCAATGGCAGTTTATTGTGGTATATAGATGAACATGCAATTAGAAATACTTGTGATGATTCATAAGTAAAATTAGTGTAATATCATTAAAATAATAAAAACTTTTGTTAGGAAGCTGTTGTCTATGGTGTTTGCTTACCATCAGACCTGTCGAGTTTATCATAAAAGAATGAGTGAGATTAAACTTTCCCATGCCAACAAATGGCCACAGGCAGAGAAAGTGGTGTTTTGTGGTCGCAATTTGTTGTCTCGTTAAGAAGCTGGGACAGAGACTCTTGTAAGATGGTCAATGTAGCACCCACATGCTGAATGAGCTGCTCTGAGTAGCAATGGAAAAGCTGTTAGCAGACTCTAAAGGCTCTTGGACTCTAAGTGTGTGATAACAGAGGGATGATGTGTGTGAGACTACACTAAAGTGCATGTCTCATGAGCTGTTAGCAGACTCTAAAGGTTCTTGGTCAAGTTTACCAACTCTTTGAAACTGGACTCTAAGTGTGTGAGAAATGACTACATGTGTGTGTGTGACTACATTAAAATGCTTGTGTCTCATGGAGGAGGCTTGGGTTTGATTCTTGGCCCCATGATTGCTTGGGATAATTGTGTAAAAGTTGCTGCCTTTGTTCTGACATCTGCAGAAGGTTAAATCTAAGTATTTTCTTGTATAAGAACAATAAACTGTAGCAATCTATATTACTTAAGAAAACATACATTTTTGGTGAGGTTGGAAAAGGAAAAATATCTGAAGAGGAAAGCCACTCTTCCTCAGAAATTTTACTTTGAAAAAATGCAGTAAAAACTCAAAATGTTTAAAACTATTGGTTTTATTAGTAATTAAATCATTGATGTTAAAACTCTAAAATAATTTATTGCAGATTTTTCATGTTTTGACCTACCATTAGTTATTTTCATGCATTTTAATAAGTTTGTTTGTTTTATTTAAGCACAACTTCAGTGTAAATAAGGAGAATTGGTTTTTGATTTCTGTGTCTAATAAAGTTTATTTATTATCATTTTATTATATTGTTATTCATCATGAATACTAAGAAGATAATTCTGCTAGAGTACGTACACCCAATCTCTTATTTGAATTTGCCTCCAAACTACATTTTATGTCTATATGTACTAAACATAGAGATTTGTTTCAAATTGTGCTTAAAAATACTGGGAACTTCCATTTTGCACATAGTATCTCAATCTAAAGAGATTTCAAAATAACCAGTTGCTAAACACCAGTAGTTTTAATACCCACCATTTTGCTGCCCAATCCTCACAAAAATGATCTACCTCCAACAAGGTGAGTAATTTCCATTAGTATTAGTTTACTAGTTAACTATTTTGAATTCTGCATTCTGATTGGCTGCTTTACCAGGGGTCTGTATTTAACAAATGTCATGATGCAGTCACGTGTCATTGCCGATTTTCATGTCGTGAGGGCCTGGGTACAAGTCCCTTGAATCTCATAATTGCAAAAGAAGACCTATATAGAAAAAAAAACCACACTGTAAATAGCGAATTATCAAAGTTTGGTGTTGGAAATTCATGTGTTTTAAAACAGCTATAAATCGTTAACTATTGATCCGTTTAACACCAAACTTTTATCACAAGCATTTTGATGTTTTGCAGTGTGGTCTTGCTTTCTATATAGCCTATGCATATTTCTCAGTTATGAGAATTAAGGAATTGTACCCAGGCCCTCACGATATGAAAGTCATTAATGAACGTTAAAACTTTTACAAGAACAAACCAGCCGTACTTAAGTCCACGGTTTGGCCGAAACTACACGCATGCGCACAAGCCTAACCTAACCCTAGTTCTCTGAACTCGCCCTTATTGCTCTTTGCTTGTAGCAAAAAAGCTATACCGTGCTAATGAGTCCTAACAGGACGAAACAGCTGTCTACGGTTGCTCTTGTTACTTACATTGTAGTTACACGGATGAAGCCGGTTGTGCGCATGCGTGTAGGCTCTGGCCAAACCGTGGAGTTGACTACGGGTAGTTTGTTCTTTTAAAAATGAACGTTAACCTGTCCGATACGACAGTCCTTATGTCATGACCGCGACCGACATGGCGACCTTTCTTGTTCTCCGTGACTATAAAAGTTGTAGAGCGTCTTGGTAAAATTTCTCAAATATTTTTTGGTCTTTGCTGTAATAAAATTATTTTGCGACTCGTGTATCACAAAGTATGCAGTACTTATATTTCAGTTTTATAGGGGCAATTTCAGTGTCACTTGAATAAAGTTTTACTCAAAATTTAAAAGTGAAAAATGGTGTAAATTGCAGTCTAAGCGAAAAGTTATATGTTTATTCAACAAAAAGAACGAAGTGGCCCAGTGACGTTTTCATGTTCTTCTAAAATGGCCGCATAATTTTCTGCCATATAGTCGGAAAAAGCTGACCTGAGTTTTCAAAACACTTAGCGCTCTAGCAGTTTGCAATTTATGTTTCCGTTGTTTAGGAGCAGTTTCTTGCACAATTGCAATGGAAATTTATTTTTGTTCATATGTGTTCTCTTTTAGAAAGGTCCAAACTCCATCTGACTTGAACCTGACTTTGGACTCGTGACTCGTGCTTGCCTCGTGGCGTAACGACATCACTTCAGTCTTACCTCTTTGAATAATTTTGTAAAAAATAACAAGCGTAGTTTTTTTTAACTGATAGTAATAAAATTTTATAAGAAACGAAGAAATGCATGAAACAAGAAATGCGAGTGATAAAAACCGACGTTTCGATGCTAGATGGCGCTAGTGTACCGAAACGGCGGTTTTTATCACTCGCATTTCTTGTTTCAAGTAATAAAATTATTTTTTAAATCACTCAGCGTGAACTTACTTAAGATGCTTTTTTTTTATTGTTCTTTCTTTCATATTTCAACAATAAAGTAGTTCATCTCTATGATATATTGCTTTAAATGACTATAGCAGTCATAATAATTTAAATCACTTGCTATAAAGCTGCTATTTAGAACCTTTATTTACCGTGGAAGTAATTAGAAACAGGTATTATACACCGATACATTCCCTAAGGGCATCTTCTTATACGAATAACATGATTTGAATGCCTTTCAGGGAGTCATACATGTATCTAGTTTTTCTAAAAGGAATTCCAGTCCCAACTACGAAAGCCAAGAAGGGCCAGACATTTCCTAATTCAAAATTTCCGAATTCAAAATTTTCCGAATTCAAAGTTTCCGAATTCAAATATTTCCGAGTTCAAAATTTTCCGAATTTTGAATATGGAAATGTCTGGCCCTTCTCAGCTTTTGTACCCAACAGTTGGCGGTCCACGTGCGAGTGATTTTTGTAGTTCAGTAATTAACAAAATTTAAAAAAGGAATGAAGTATAGCAAGTCCACGGTAAAGTTAAAACCGGGAATTAAAATGGACCATGGACCGGCTGTTAAATACATCCCTGGGAAATGCACTCATAGCCACTGACACTGCTTTCACACTATCCCTCATCCTTTAGTTTCTTTCCTCAAATTGTGGTACTTTCCACATTCTCTCACACTCCGATATTACTCTGTTTTTATAACAAAATTATTTTCTGGTTTCATTTACCTACATCACACACCACAAGATCGTCATGATGTCAGTTTCAGCATCACAATGTCCTCCGGCATGGTCATACTATTTCCATGCCTGCCAAAATTTAACGCACGAGGCTCTCGCATTTCGACTCACGCTTCTAGTTCTCCGGTCAGTGTATACCACGGTCCCACCCTACCACTCTCCCCTCCGAAATATTTTTCAATTACGATAAATTACCAAAAATGCTTCAGGAAGGGTCTTCTCGACTATATCCGATGGTTAGTACAGAATCTATTCATCCCGGGAGCATATTTGGTGGCTTAAAGTTAAACTGTTACTCGTTCGCTTACATTAGCAAAGGCAATTCGTGATAAAAAAACAACAACAAAAAAAACAAAACAAAACAACTAGTGCCCATCCTCATCGCAAAAAATGCCAAAAGAAACTTGAAAGTGAGGCTCAATGTATCAAGGAGTGACGTGTAAGGGAGCACGTGTTTGCAGAACAAAAAAGAGTGGTAACGCACATTTACATGTGATCGAAGAGAATCTGTTTTCTTGTCTTCAAGGTCTTCTCACTAGAAATGTTTTTATTTGAGAAATCTCTTTTTAATCTATCTCTGTTCTATTTATGTTTTTGTTTTTTAACTTACAAATCGCAAACAGATGGAATGGTCCACCGCGCACATATTTCTCATAGTGGTATTCGAAGTGTGGAATCGCAGAACACAGAGATTTTCGTTGACAGCCTATTTGAAAAGTATGGAATAAATGGTTCTATGAATTTAGAACAGTTTAAAAATCTTCTTAAAACATTAGAGATAGGAGACAATAGGACCAAAACAACGGCAGAGTTGTATGCAGGGAAATCCAATCGTGATGTTAAGAAGAACAAAGTCGGCAAAGTAAGTGGTATTTGTAACGCTTTTAGGATTTACTGAACGGGAATACTTAAGTTGGGTCCTAATTTTATCCTTGGATATTTTTTTAATGTTTGTGCATGAAAAATACTGTAGCAGTAATAAAGTCTTATATGTATCTTAGTGTCTTTCGAGATACTCGTGAGACGTATTTACCTGTTGTGACGTTGCATGCAAAAACTTGTCTTCCATTATAAGTTTTTTATGTGCAGTTTTACCCAATACCTAATTATACTTTTTTCAAGTTTATTTTTTGTTCTTATTCTATGCATGTTGTCGTAATTAGCGGCACAAGTTTACTTTTAGAAAACATAAGATTTAGAAAAACATTTATAAATTACTGTAAGTACGAGACACGTGACGTGGTTTTAAAGTAATTAAGTGATGTACAGTAAGCAAGCGAATTTTTCATAGTTCCAAAGATACATTTAAAACTTTTCACCTTGGTAATGAATGCAGTGAAAAAAAGCAATTTCTATCACTTTTGTTTTCTGTCACCCCTAAGTACTTCAAGAAGGGTCTCGATGAGTGATGAGGATAACTTGACCTAAGAATACTGAACATTTTGGATATTGTTTAGTATGTGACATGTTATAAACATTGAGAACCAAGGAAGTGGGGATCTTGTGAGAAATATGGATGGCTCTGTCCGTAAAAATAAACTTTCAGATATGAAAGCAGTTAGTGGACCTTATCTTGATGCAGCAAGTGCTCTTTTCTATATGAAATTGCAGCTTAACCTATAACCTAAATTAAAATCAGTCAGGGGCAGCATCTGCTAAGGAGAGATATTATATAAAACAAAGGTAAAAGTCCATACCTCCCAAATTTGAGTGCTGGCAATACTGGGCATTCGAGTGCTTGAAACAAATTTATGCTGATACAAATGTAAATTTATTGCAAACAATAAAACTGCAGCTCTTTGACCACCACTGTGCTGTTTACATAGCCCAGGATAAAAAAAAATGTGAAAATATTTTTTGTTGCGAGTGAGCATTCATCACTAAGCTATGTTTTGGCCATGTGCAGCAGTGTCTGATCTAGGATTTTCATTGTGGGGGACATTGTGTCCCAGTCAGCAATTTTCAGGGGGACATTTCAGTTTTTTAAGGGACACTAAATTTATATCCTATTTAAAATAAAAAACAAAACTGGGTATAGAATCGCTTTCATAGAGAAGAGCAAGGTTATTCATTAACAAATGTATTTGCCATGCTTCAACAGACCATTTTTTTTAACTTTCATCTTAGAAATGAATAGAAATTAATATAACAAACAATTTTGTTTAAAGCTTTACAGCTTGCTCCTGGGATGAAACAGAATTCATCACTGCTTCTTGAAAAGATTCGGCCATTTTAATCTCTTGAAGAGCATTTCGGTGGTCTTGACTTTCTGTATGGCGAACTAGTGTTGAAGTCCTATAGTTTATGCAATCACTAGTGAAAGGATTAGATTTACCTGATTGATGGCAACAAAAACAGAACATACCCTTCTGTTGATTGTACTTCAACCATTTGTATTTTTCAAGCCAGGTATCTTGAAAGTATCGCTTTCCAATATAGCTTTAAGTTCACTCCCCTGATCTTTTCCAGGCTCAGTTTCATCAGTTTCTGCATTTTCAGCATTGTTTTCTGGTTGCCCTCAGCCAAAAAATGCTGAAATCTTTCTTTGTTTTGACATGACTTCATTCAGCTCGATTGGTCACCATCTCACAAGTATGTGGAATTCAATCAATTAAACCCCCTATAATGATTATTTTACTAGTGTCCAGGGACCTGGACTCGAACAGGGTTCTCCGCAGTTTGCATTCTCCCCAAATTTTAAATGGTTTATTGCTTTCCAAAGACTTTGAACAAGGAGAAATTACAAATTCCTTGCATCCACAAAAAAGGGAAGTGTGCCAAAATGACCCAGGCAATGAATTTGAGGGGGACCATTTTTGCTCAACCTGTGCCAATCCCGCTATGGTGCGCTCTAGATCAGACACTGGTGCAGTGATATATGCGATGTGGCCAT
>ERZ1740055.695-NODE-695-length-10127-cov-8.226569_pt1 | contig 10127 bp, 9 predicted proteins | sample MGYA00581747_ERZ1740055 | MGnify/ENA primary metagenome ERZ1740055 (study PRJEB43018, sample SAMN04849739) | marine metagenome | isolation source: floating plastic debris | place: Pacific Ocean | collected 2008-08-28 | study: EMG produced TPA metagenomics assembly...
GCTGGTACTCATTTACCTACCCCGGAAGGATGGAAAGCTGAGATGGCTTAGGCGGGAAACAAAGGTTGCACAAATATTCGAATCTCGGCAAAGCCGGGGATCGAACCGGGAACCTTGTGGTTAGAAGGCAGAGATCTTACCAACTGCGCCAACCACGCCCGCAAGTATCAACACCCGTGTCAGATGTACTATGAGAAGAGAAAACTTGGTAGCTAACAAATACGGTTAGGAGCTCTTAGTAGTCCAGGATCTGCATCCGTAGACAGCTGTTTATTTCTCCAAACCTTGGCTTGTTCCATTCTCCTAATCACGTCGGTTAACTGACAATTTTTGTCTGTTCATGAAGTACACCAGCCATTCATTTATTTCGTATACTGTATGTCTATTTGGCTGATAGATCTTCACATATCCTACGTACCAGACGCCATTTCGTGCACGGCCATTGCAGTACAATATTAGCTTGCAGCAATTCTAAATCAGTGATACCTCAAAAAATTATCAAGGTAACTAGAAACGATGATTTGCAACTTATTTTTCAAATATGAAGTATCATCAACACTAGCATTACAAATATTTTTACTATTAATACCACAACCATCATTATCATCATCACCGTCAATATATACATAAGTATCATCATTTTCATCGCCATGACTATTATAGTAAACTTCATCTATACCATTATGGACATCATCATTATCAACAGCTACACCATCATTATCATTACCATTATCAACATAAAAAACATCGTCACTATCATCATCGTCACAATTATCATCATTACCATAACATCATCATCATCGTCATGACTATTAACACAAACTTGATCTGTATTATCATGGCCATCATCATTATAACCATAATCAACAACTCCATTATCATTATCATACCCATTATCAATATTAACAACATCGTCACTATCACCGTTACAATGATCAATCTTTATAACAATCATCATAATCGTAGCCAATATCATCACAAACTTAATCTATATTATCATGGCAATCATTATATTCCAAAGAGACACAATCAGTATCATTTAACCATTATCATCATCACCACCACTATCAATCACATCATCACCAACTTCATCACCATGACAATAACCACAACCATTAGTATTATTCAGCCCTCGTGCCAAATACAACTTCAAATGTTTCTAACGTACCATGAAAAGTACCGCTTTCCTCCGACCGTTCCATCGTTCTTTCCAACTGAAACAAAATCCAGTAGTTGATACTTTTAACAGCAGGTATAAAATAACACATGGATAGAACACAAAACAGTTGCATAGAGTTCCCAGCTACTGTTTTTTCAAAACAGTTCTGAGGTAATTGTGAAGGAAGCTTCCATGTTTAGGCGGCTAATTGCAAAACACTCAAAAAATACTGATGCGACATGTATATAGATATCTGAAAAATAGCAAAACAGTTACTGTTAATCAGAAGGATGCCTACATTGTGTGCAATTCTACATTTGGTTTCGTCTCCATTAAGTCCTGTACCAATTTAAGAACAATTCAGGTGGAGCCACCCACTAAGTGAACACAGTAACTAAGTAACTGTATTGCTCTTTATTTACGCGGCGCAAAAATTTCTGCAGACACATAGAGTGTATTTTCATGGTGCATTATCATCATTTGGGTCAATAAAGACGAAACTTTTATTTCGATAGCGTTTCCTCTTATCGTGCAGAAACCTTATAGATAACTTTGCAATCTAAGTCTATCAGAAATTAAACATCGTCAGTCGTTACCGATTTATTGGGATGTTGGTGCAGACGTTCAACAGTTTACAGTAAACACGATAGACCACTCACCTGGTTTTCTCATCTCAACACCCAACCATATCCCATCGGCAAACTCCGCCGTACCAATGTACCGCACTACACCCAACTCACTATGAACAAGGACGCTCATTCCCTGTAAAACAGTAAACAACGATGATTTATGGCATCCATTTTACATCATGCTTTGCACTCTTTATTATTTGTCGCTTTAACTTTTTCAGTCCCAGTTTGTACTGTTAAATTTTCCCAATTTGAGCTCATACTTTTCATTGAACAAGTTTGAGAGAATTTTACTTTTAATCCTCAATAGCTTGCTTTGTTTGATCAATCCACATTTTCTCATTACCAAATGTCTTATTTTGTATGTGTTATGTAAGGAGAAGTTGGGTGTTGATTATTAACTGGGACTGAAAGGGTTAATTGGTAGTACAAACTACACGAGAAAAAAAGCCACCTTAACCCCGTATAAAACGTGTGGCATTTTAAGAGTTGAAATTTCCTGCATGACATTGCAATAAGAAAAAGAGATTTTTCTTAAGCTCAAAGCTGTTAAAAAAGTGATTTAAAAAAATCAGATGGTATGCTCATTCGATTTAAATATATTACGTATGTGAATACAAACTAAGTTGATAATAAATCACAATTACAAGTTGAATTTTGTCTACAATTTACTAGCTTGATTTTGCTAACCCGATGAATTGGTTATGTAACTGTGTATTGCATGCGCTTAATAAAATGTTTACTTGTTCAGCTGATGTGGACCCAGTTCACAAGACACAAACCTCAGTTAGTCTAAACTCTGCGCTGTTCTTCTTAGGCTTGTTAACTCCAGTTGTAACACTTCCTCGTCTGTAAACAGGTAAAACAGAACATTCTGAAAAACATTCTAGTTTATAGAAGCAATTGAAGTTTATCATGTATGACAAGCAACATCGCTTCCCCTGAGTCTACACTAAATGAACGAATGCTGCGTCAGTCTTTCTACAGAAACAGTTTCATAAACTGATGACGGAAACACCGTAGTGTAAAAAATTTAAGAACTGACGTTTCGGACTGTAGCAGTTCGTCGGAGTGAAGGACTACAGTCCGAAACGTCAGTTCTAAAATTCTTTTCACTACGGTGTATAAGTATCAATATATAAATCAGTTTACAGTACGTTAATTAACTGTCACGCGCAATGATACAAACAATCTTAAATGTATCTCTTTATGTAGCCCTTGCACTCAAAGGAAACCAGCAATAAGACTGATCTCCATAGAAAGGATTGACTAACACAAGACACTATAAACTACAAACCTATCGGACTGGGAGCTTCCACTTCCTCGCCTTTGTGAGCGATCTGATATCGAAGGTCCCTTCGTCTCCCCAAGAGACGTCTTTTTAGACTCTGGGTTCGTGTCAGGTTGTGATACGTCACTCAATGAGCCACGTGACCCTCTAGATCCGGAAGAATGCAAGGACTGATGGGAGCCGTGTGAAGTTTTGCGCGCTGGCGCAGATGGAACAGCAAATACTTGACTATTAACATCTGTTGCTCTGTTATAAAGATCAATGACAAAATATTGTATCATACAACCTCACTGCATGATCTAACTGGATAACTTGTCAACTTTGTTTTATCAAACTTTTGAATAACCCTGCTTCTAAGCTCATTTTAAACTGTATCCAATGGAGACAATACATATTATAATAAACAAAATAACACAATTCATTATATGGATATGAATGGATTAAACAAAAATGTACCAATCGCATTCTCGGTCAAACACTTTGCTCGGGAAACATTTTCTTTGTTCTTTTACCGACTTACTTAGAGCTCTTTGGTCTTCCATAACCAGAAATTTCGGCAAGGACAGAAGTATTAAATCACACAAAACCACTAATCTTTGAAGGTATAAAATCTTAGGAGGGAATAAAAAACATTCTTGTTGAAACGCTACAAAAACTTACATGATAAATTCCGTAACGTAGCATCTAACGGTCTATTGCTTGGCCTTTTGACTCATATATTCTAAATTTGAATATTATAAAAATAATATTACCTAATTAACTAATTAATTCAAAAAATGCACTACTCTAAAAGACATTTTTAGGTTTTTGGTAGGTATATGTCATCTTGCTTTCATTCGTTAAAGAATACAGGATAAAACTGGCTTAATGTATACAACTATGAAACGAAAAGAAACTTACGCTTAAAATTGTTCTCGTACCTTTCAACTTTTGCTGCTGGTGCAAACACTCCAAAGCGAGGCTTGCAGGTGAAGTACCGCACACCACTAACTGAGCCGTCGTTCTTGCCAACTGGTTGGTCCAGTTCAACTCCAAACCACCATCTACCGCAAAGAAAACAAGAAAAATTGTACGAATATCTCTAAAAATTATTTTTAGCCGTATCGTTTGATCTTCCCGGGAATATTTTTGTCAGTAACAGCTGTGAATAATGAACGCTAATCTAAGAGGCAGTTGTTACTTATTGATCACTCTAATAGTAATCTGAAGTAACATAACTAGGTTGCTGCTGAAAATAAATAGCAAAACAGTTACTTTTCATCAGCAGGATACCTAAATTGCGTGCAATTCTACAATTGGTTTGGGCACCATTAAATCCTGTACCAACTGAAGAACAATTCAGGTGGAGCCACCCACTAAGTGAGCACAGTAACCGAACAACGCTAGCAAAGAAAGGCAAACTAAAAGTTAAAACGCTAAAAACCAGTATAAGCGGCACACGCCACACAACAAAAGCAACAAGCTCTAAACAACTTCAAAATGAAATAGAGGGAGCATAACTTAACAAAACCACACACCAAAATATAAAATTAAGAAGGAAAGGATTCAATGTATAAATAACTTCCCATGTGCTAAGATACAAATAATTTGATAACATAAACATAATAGTATGCCTGCATTAACATTCCCAAAGGAAATAACTTACACCAACCATAAAGGTATGTATCGCGGACTTGCGCAAAGACGGTCATCCATAAGCGTACAAATCCAAGGTTGTACTAGCAAACAATACAGGTTGACACAGGTCGCGCTTGTTACTAGATTCTTTGTCTTTCAGTCAATTTTTTTTTTCAATATCTTAAAACACTGTTCATACTATCTACTTTGTGTCACTACATTCTAAGTTAAACTCTAACACCGAGCGGTTAACCATACCTTAAACTCAATGAGTCTCCGCGTAGAGTTCTGAAAGAATTTCATGGCTAAGCTGTTAAGCTTTAATCTTGGGTTAGACTTAAGGTCACATAATATTTTGTTCAGAAGGAATGATGCACGGTGCTTAAACGATATTGTTCATTTATTTCAGTAAAGCAAATATATTAATCCTAAATTTCCTCGCTCAAGCAATTTTCTGTTGTTGTTATTGTTGTTTGTTGTTATTGTTGTTGTTGTTTTTTGTTATTGTTGTTTGTTTTTGTTGTTGTTATTGTTATTGTTATTTGTAAAAGGTGAAAAAAACTTGGTCTCTGGGGTTAGTGCTGATTGGCTACTGAACAACAGCCTACATCCAATCACAATTTCTTTATGCCTCCAAGATTTGGGTCAAAATTATATTTAAATATGGTTTGCCTCATTTTGGGTGTGGCTAGCAAGCAAGCTTACCCGGATGCAAACTGTGTTGGACCACTGAAACGAACTACACCACTCTTCTGTCCGGCAACAATAACACGCTCGCCGATCTGCAATCAGGATAGAACTTGAAGTCAGAACAACGAGAGTTAAACAAGTAAATTTTTAAAATATATTTCAAAAACCATTCATTTTTCAGCAGAGAGCTCCCGATTTAGCTCTGTCAACATTTCTGTAACACTATCGGTCTTGTGGTACCGGTTCATGGCATAGCGTGCTGCCTTCCTTTGTACCATTTCAGGCTAGTCTATGTTCTGCTGGGTATGAGGGCCCCACACTGTTGATGCATACTCTAATGTAGGACGAACTAGGCTTTTGTATGCAATAAATTTCAGAGATTGCGACTTTATTTTAAGGTTTTGTCATAGTAGGCCTAGTGCTTGCTTTCCTTTGTTTGTAACATTTGAGATATGCAAGTTCCACCGGACATCGGAAGTCAGCGTATCCAACTTCTCATACGACAAGTGAAGTAGGTTTTTATTAACAAAAAAAAGGCGTCCTTGTTATCTAATACATTGGGTTCTAAATACTACCATATTGCGGGAAGTACTTTTCCCATGAAGTCCAACTTTATCAAAAGCCTTTAGAAAATCAATGACCAAAACGTCATCTTGGCAACCACCCTGCATGTTACTCGCTACACCATGCACCAATTCAGTTCTCATTTACATGCTACACGATACTAATTGTAAGTATATACTCCATAATCTTGCAGACTATAAATTATCGACTTTCATATCGTGAGGGACTGGGTACAAGTCCCTTATTTCTCGTAATTGAGAAATAAGACCCACATAAAAAGAAAGACCGCAACTAAATAGCAAAATCCCAAAGTTTGATGTTAAACGGATCGATAGTAAACGATTTATAGCTGTTTTAAGATACAAGAACTTCTAAAGAAACGTATGGGTTTCCGACAGGTCTGCACAAACGTCCGAAAACCATACATTCTTTGAAAGATTTAGCATTTTCAAAACACATGTAAAACGTTGACTACTGATCTGATCAACGTCAAATTTTGAGATTTTGTTATTTACAATGTGCTCTGTCTTTCTAAATAGGATTAATCTCACAGTTATGCGAATTTAGGAACTTGTACCCAGGCCCTCACGATAAGAAAGTCGGCAATGTAAATGATGTCCGTCTGCAATTTGATGCTTCTGACTTTTTCCCTTTTATGAAAGTGTGGGTGACATATGCTGTCTTCCAGTCGTCTGGTATGCTACTAAAATATTCATTTTTAACATCTTCAAGTTTTGATATTTACTTCCTATTACAAATAATCATCATGTTGAACAATGCCAGTTCAATACAAAAACGTCAAATTAGAGCGGATTCAAGATGCACTAAAGGAGACATGACCAACCTCGATATCATCTACATCACGTTGAGTGGGGACTGGGGAGGTAGTGCGGGAACTGGAGCGTGAGCTTGGTCGCGAATTTGGCCGGGAACTGGACCTAGAGTTAGTCTGTGACGTAACTACTGAATGGGACGTCCCATTTATTGATAGACGAGGTGTGGTGAGCGGTGTCGAGACTCCATTCTTTGTAATCTTTGTCAATGGGCAAAATATTCCTTTAACAAAAAGATAAACAAAACAATCAGACCACCAGCAAGTTATTCAAGGCTGTGCGACGGCCTTATGACTCAAAGGGTTCCTAGAGCCAGCTCATTCATGCAATGAACAATAATAATATTAAACAGTTAAATGATTAAATCATAATTTTTTTCCAAATGTTTTAATAGTAGATTGTATTACAAAGTAAGAAAAATGAATTATAGGCAATTTTAAGTTAAAAAAAAAAAAGAAAAGAAAAAAAAACTAAAATAAAAAAAAGGTCAATATGGGACTCGAACTAGGTCCGTGCAAACGAAGGTCAAAAGTTCTATCATGGAGCCATGCTCGCAGGACACTTTCACTTCCGTCTACGGTCCACAATTTCCGTCCACAAATTTCGGTCTACAACCACTTCCGTCCACCTTTCACCCCCACGAAATACTCATTCATTGCTTGCGCATGCGTGCGCATAAATGAGCTAAAAATCAAACGGATTAAGCAATTATTAAACGAAAAGAAGACAAAAAAATGTAAATCCATTTGTGGGTTACTTACCATGTTTGGGCTTACACGTGAAGTATGCTACACCACCAACTGACCCATCATTTTTGCCAACGGGCTCATCTAGTTCTACACCTGCCCAGTCTCCTGAGGCGAACTCGGTTGCACCATAAAATCGCAGTACACCACTCTAAATGTGAGATAAGACAATCAAATCGTTACTGATTGGGACTAATACAAAATGTTGAAAAAATTCCAAATACATCACCAGCGAACAAATACGGGATGTTGCTTAAATGATAGACATTAACTACACGCATTGCGCTTTGATATATGCGTGCTAGTAGCTAACTTGAAGCCACTAATATGAGCACTCACTGTTATTTACGGTAGATTTAAGGGGTAATTCCCGCTTACAACGTTGTGTTAGTGCCCATATTGGTAGCCTCAATTTCGTTGCTAGCTTACATATCCAGTATGCTATCTTTACTTGATATTCATAATTATCAACATATTCATCATAACCATCACAATAAGACATTCATCAACGCCACCATTATCATCATCAACATTCTAAACATCATTGTTATCAACATAATCATCACCATCGCCACCATCGTAATAAATAAAATCATTCTCGACAATACCTTCGTTCCTCCGAGAAGAACCTTATCTCCAATTTTTAAACCCGCAGATGTAAGAGACGAGGAAGGTCCATTCTGTAGGCAAAAATAAATAAAACACCACACTCACAAATATTTCGTTATCAGGGGAAACTTTTTTCCCAAAATATTTGGTAAATTATACTGCCATACAAACAAAACAATAAAGTTAAAAACATTATCCATTGTGGAAATAAATAAACAAATATAATTCTTCGATTGTTTCGTGATTGTTGTCATTGGAAAGGCCGCTGACAATAATGAAAACAATAGTGAGGCAATCAAAGAAATGCAATTGTTTATAAGCAAAACAGTTTCATGCTTTTCTGCTCACTATTGTATGCAGAATCATACTTCTCCCACGGATTGCCTCTTCTGATAATAATCAGTTACAAATCCTGAAACTTCCCTTTCATGAATGTTTTAACAATGAGAAATAAAATTACAAATTTCAAAACACAATTTTCTAGAAGATACACACTTTTTATTAGAATCCAGTTTATGAGAGTGACGAGGCTCGAACTACGGAAATTAAGAATTTTTTAAAAATCATACTAAGGCTCAACTACTTGACCCTCACAAAAAATTCTTCTTCATACATTTTTGCTTTGAGGACTACGGTACTAACCCGGCTTTCCTTTTTTTTAAAATACTAGACTATTTCTCTTTCGTTCTTCCGCCTGGAGGATTTACTTTAGCCTCCTCAATATAAAGACGTTTGAAATCATACAATTTTACGTGCATCTCTGGTTTCACTGCTTCAACAAAATGAGGACCTATCTATAAACTATTATTTAAGAATTATATAAGGCTCAAAATGTCAAAATTTTAAGAATCGCGAGGCATGGGAAAAAGTACGATACTTATAAAGAGAAAAGTGTGCAAGGTTTACATTTGTACTAGAACCTTTTATCAACTTTCCAACTATTTCCCCAGACAAGATTTCCCTTCATTTAAATTAGTAACTTACTATAACATAAATCATTATACATATCTGAACGCAGAGCTCAAACAACTTCAGAATTTCACAAAAACAGGGTTTCTCCTGGACATTTTTTATTCTTTCGGTGACCAGGTCTCAGGACAAAATGTTTTATAACAAGAATACAAAGCTATTTCAACTATTTTTAGACTGTTAACAGCACGAAGCCGGTGTTCATGTTTTATCACAAACCGATGGGGCAGAAATGTTGGTTTGTTCCAGTTCTACTAAGAAAATGACGACCAGCTAGGAAGCTTATTGTTAGTTCAACTATTGCATTTTTCAACCATCAACTGAAAGCCATTTTTACGTACAAAAATAAGAATAAAAGGATAATATCTTAAATTTTCAAAAATGTTTTCCAGGATTCTTAATAGCTAGATTTAGAATGGCTCTTTTCGCTACGGTGTATAAGTTATAAAACTATAAAACTGCTTCTGTAGAAACACTGACACAGCATTCTATTTATAACATTTATTTTTACCGGTTGTTGTAAGTTCTTGTAATTTGGTACTCATGGCCCTGAAATATTCGAAGGTTTATCAGCATCAGCAAGAGCTGACTGTTCATTGTCTGTCGATGGCTTACCTCCTGTTCACTGATTATCTTTGAAGGGGGAGGCTCGGCATCTGTGAGGAGTCTTGACAATTTAGCAGCGAGAAGTGAAGGCTCCGAGTCGGGATCATATTCACACACTGTTCATACCACAGAATGTACATATAAGTAAAGTTTTTATGGGAAAGAAATTCTAAAACTGTATACTGAGTTACAATTACATATCTTCAATCAGACATAGAGAGGCTTGTACCCTTTAATAATGCTAATTTTGAATAATCGAGGATGATGAGGAGAAGGAGGAGGACGATGAGAAGGAGGAGAAGGAGGAGTAGTAGGAGGAGAAGTAGGAAAAAAAAAAGTATAAAAATAAGAAAATAAAGAATGAGGAGAGAGGAAAGGAGGAGGAGAAGGGGGAGGGGGGGGGGGGGGGGGGGG
>ERZ1740055.696-NODE-696-length-10122-cov-7.462501_pt1 | contig 10122 bp, 7 predicted proteins | sample MGYA00581747_ERZ1740055 | MGnify/ENA primary metagenome ERZ1740055 (study PRJEB43018, sample SAMN04849739) | marine metagenome | isolation source: floating plastic debris | place: Pacific Ocean | collected 2008-08-28 | study: EMG produced TPA metagenomics assembly...
GCTTCTAAGAATAATCTTTGTTCAAAGTTTTTTGCTTGAGTTATGGACACTACATGTATAAAACCATTGGCAAGTAAGTGAAATCTTGATTTAATGCCACTGTTACGAGAAATCAAGTTTTGGTGATTCTGTGAATTACAATAAATCTTGGAGAATCATAGTTTATCAAAGCTATCCTTCATTTTTTTGAATCTAATCTTCATATTCTCTTAACAGTTGAAGTTCTGTTTTTCGCTAGCCTTATTTTTCCAACATACTGCACCAGTACCGCTGACCAATACTTGTTGTTTTGCACGTGGCCTTATCGAGTTGGCCATCTTGTTGTATCTTTCTAGTTTGAGTTAGAAGCCAATAAAAGTTATGTAATATGAAGTGCCTTAGTCCCTTCTTTCATCATTGATACCAGTGGGAAAACTGTTTGAAATGGCCTGGACTAGCCTGTTTGTTTGGCCATTTCTCCATGGCAGACTTGGGTACGTAGGAAGCAATCAGTTGAAATGTTCTTTTGGAGGAAAGACAACAAAACTTGCATTGTTTTTGTTGTCCATGCTAATGACAATCAAAGGTGACAAAGGCAATCATGACAACATTGTCATGGACAAAGAAGTGTGCAGTCTTCACCCCCCATTCAAGTGGATTTCATGCATAAATTTGCATTATAGAGTAAGGCAACCAGAAACATGCAAATTGGGGCAAAGTCACAAAAAGATACTTTAAAAGATTCATTGATCTTTTTTTAATAATATCTGATGGTGACCAAACACCAAACTTGACAAGGACTTCTGTTTTTCTACCAGCATCACAATTGCAGTAATACAGTAATTTACAATGTCTTTGTTTCTATAAGGTTTCCAAGCTTTAATTTCAATCGTTCGCTGATCACACACTGAGCTGGTGTTTGATTACGCTTTGATATGAAAGTGCCTGGCTCTTACAGAGCCAATAATTATTTCACTACATGAGGCCCGATAAGCTAAAGGCAGAACATTACTTTCAAAAACCAAATGTATGTGTACACATGTATGTGTTCAGTAATATATAGTTATTTAGAATTTCAGAGTATAATTTTCATGTTTAGAAGCTATTGCATTATTAATTAACTAAGTGTCCATTCCTGTACCCCCAAGAAAAAACCAGCATGTACTGGGTGCTAACTGTGAGTGCTTTATGCTTCATCCAGGAGCCAATGACTCTCATCTCATTAATGCTACACAACTACATGTTAAACAGGAGATACTGCAAGTGCAAGCTCCATGGGCTTCTAGGCATTTGAAGGGCACACATGTATATTGTTTAGCTGGCATAAAATTTGTGTATGTACAAAGGTGTAATAAAACAAATTATGTGACTGTTTTTAATTAATCACTCACCCATTTTTAGCCAAGTCAAGCACATGAATGTATGACAGAATTTTGGTTCTTGGTTTAAATGCTATCTCTCTCATCTTTTTAAACAACTTAAGGTTTTCATCAGTCCACTGTGATTTCTCAGTTTCTCGGTACCCATGAATGGCCTGCCACAGATGTAATTAACAAAATACATTTGTTATGTAGGTGTATATACAGATGTTGGACTTACTGTCTCATAGTGTGAGCTAATTTGAAGTGTTGTTGTGTCTGTTGTCCAGGTTATGAGGGCTTGGTTATTCAAAAAGTCTGATTAAGTTGATCTCCATGAAGCCTCATTTTGGGTTAAACTAGTCATCAACATAAATTAGGCATCAAGTTTTTCATTGGTGAGCCAATTTCATATTATGTTATTATCTTGTTAACTCTGCAGCTGGCTTTACAAAGCAACATTTTAAAAAAGCAAATCTATAAACACTAGCTTTTTATAAAAAAAAGATAATTATCTACATCTCAAGACATGTATTAAATAGTTAACTGAAATGTAATCTGATTTTAGTAGTTGATTAGCAAAATTTTTATTATTGTGGATTTTTTTGTATATTAAGCACTAATCAGACCGTTTTGAACAACTTGTCCCTGGAGTCAAACACTTACTGTAACTACTGTAAGATGCAAGAGTAATTATATGTAATTGTAAAAGAGCATTTTTAAAAGCACTAAAGGACACTGAGAAATACAATTAGAGAAGAATTTTTGCAAGCAATAGTAAAACTGATTTATATATTATTAAAAAATTATATGATATTTTACATAAATTTAAATTATATTTGTACAGTATACATGTACATATTTTTTTATATATTTTATATCCTTAGATAACCAAATGGTTTGGGTAGTATAAAACTTTTTGAAATAATAACAGTAATTTATGAATGTAATGATACTAGTAGGGTTCTCAAAATACATTTCAAGAGGTGGCTGAAATTCATATTAAAGCGTAAGTATATGAGTAAAATAAATGACTCGTAAAGACTGGTAAGGGCTCCAGGTATGAGCCAGGAATAGAAATTGGAGTCACTCAGGTTACTAGTCCTTTCAGTACAGCATCAGCCATTGGCATTAGTTGTCGATACTCTTCTTTGCTCCACCATGTTCTTTTCTTTTTCTGTGAAACATCATCATTTAATCTACATGGGCCCACTGTTTGGAGAAAGTTGCTTTTAGGTTGAAAAGGTAGTAGACAATATTTCACTGGACAAATTAGAGTCGTTAGTTTGAAAAGTTATCATACTTATGGTACATTTTTAAATTATGTTTAACCACACCGGTTTCTCTACAATTTACTTATTGTAAACTTACGTCATCCCAGTGGTCATACTGATATTTGGTTGCTTTTAAATATGGTTCCACTTCCTTCACCAACTTACTTTCCTCGTCTAGACTGATAAAGTTTTCATGAAGAACCAAGTTTTGTGAAAACAAATCCTGTACGACTTCCATCTCCTCCAAAGTACAGTCTTCAGTGACGAATGATATTCTGCTTTCACAACTAACTAAATCTGAGTTTACAGTTGCTAAGTTTTTTGTTGTTTGTGTTCTACGTAGCGTTGAAAGTCGATAAAAACTTGAACAGGATAATGTTGAAATAAGTCTTACCGCCATTTTGAAATTTGAAAAGCAAATCCGCTTACAAGGGAACTGCAGTCACAGCTCTGACGTCATGTTTATAAATCTCGCTGTTGCCGCAAAAATTGCGGGTGTTTCAAACGTTAAACATGGCGAGTGCACAAACATACACAGACGATAGAAGGTAAAGTGAAACAACTGATTTCATTATAATGTTGTCTATTCATAAAGGATTCAAGGTAACTGCGAAGGTATTTACCTTCAAAAAATTAGCAGCTTTGAGAAAATCCTTATTCTCTACCAAAATGTGAGATAAAATTTTAGATGTGACCGTCGCTGGTTGAAAGCCAATGTCACACCAGGATTAATTTTGTTAGCTGTTTATTTCAACTTAATATTTTCTTTTCCTGCTCTCTTGACCTAAAAAAACGATAAGCAAGTTATTAATTTTTTTTCTGTTTGTTATTTTTGCAGAAAGGCAAACGGATACTGTCGGTAAGTTAGGAACGTTAACATTGTGTAGACGGTTCCGTGTAGAATGCGTGACTGTGACAATTTAATGTGTCGCGTTACTCTCTTCAGTTCCATCTAATCGGCCGGGTGAATTTGTTTATTTGATCACCATAAAATCGTTTTTCTTGAAACTTTGTTTTTGTAGCTCGACTTAACCTAAATGTTACTGACAACGCCGATGCTTTATTCATTTTAAAAGTTTAAACGTTTAGATAGTTTCATTTTGATCAACACATCTTTGTTTAGCTGCCATCGAAGTGACAACATTAATGCTTGAGGAGCTGTTTTATTAGCGCAAGAAAGTGTCAGAAGGACTTAATGAAAACTTGATTTACTAATATGGAGAAAACAAATCTCAAAACATAATACGCATTTTAAAAATGTCATAAATTGGTGCTGCGTCAGTGTTTCTACAGAAACAGTTTTACAAATTGATAAGTTTTACACCGTAGTGAGAAGAATTTTCGAGCTCAGGTTTCGGACTTGTAGGACTACAGTCCGAAACGTAATTTCCAACATTCTTCTCATTACGGTGTAAAACTTATCAATTTGAAAAACTGTAATACGCAATATACAAATGAGGAAAAAATGTTTGTTGATCGTTGGAATGAAAATTCTACTTTTAGAATAAATTCGATCGCTCTTTCAGATACTTTGTTCGTGGCGATTGCCGAGAGGGAAACGATTGCAAATATTCTCACGATGTATCCGACGTCCCGGTAAGAGACTCTTGGTAAAATTTCCGTACTAAGGCGTATTTAGTTATGCATAGAATTAAAATTTACACATAGAAATTTCAGCTGGCCTATTTTCTATTTATCTAATCCTAACCCTGACCCAAAAGCATCCAGCACGCCCCAGTACTGAAGTTATCTCAGGCTATTTCTCTGTTTAATGCAGTCTCTCAAATCGTTCTTTGGACTTGTGAGTTGTGTAATTGTTTTTGTTGGTGCTGCTGTTTGTCTATGTTTAGTACTTTGTATATGCCAATAACCAAAGTTTGTCTACATCTGGCCACACCTGCCACTGTAGTTCTAGTAATATTAAAAGAGAGTATGTTAGTATATGATCGCCAATATGTAACGTACTACTGAGAATCGCCTAAAGTGATTGCTCATTGCTGAATCTTTTTTAAAGAAATTAACGTATTACTGAGAAATGCATAGACCCTATTCCAAAATGGCGGTTATTTTAATATTCAGTTTTGTCTACATTCAAATTGGCCCTACTAGCCTCGTTCTTGAGTTAAACCTTCAAAATAATATGTTCGTACCAAATCTTAAGGCACTTTGTTCCGATTCTTAAGAAACTTTATACCAAATCTTAACAGACTTCGTACCAAATCTTAAGACACTTTATGCCAACTCTTAAGCCCTTCGTACCAGAACTTAAGACCCTTCATACCAAATGTTGAAACACTTTCTACCAAATCTTGAAACACTTTCTACCAAATCTTAAGACACTTTGCACCAACTCTTAAAACACTTTGTACCAACTCTAAAGACACTTTGTACCGAATCTTAAGACACGTCGTACCAAATCCTAAAACACTTCATACTATTTCTTAAGACACTTCTTGCAGTCTTAAGATATTTCGTATCATAAGACATTATAATATGCCGTTATCGTTAGAAAGAACTGTAACCGTAGTTGCTCGCGAAAAATGGAGCTATCTGCACTTAATTAAAAAAAACCCTGCGCAATGACAATGGAACGAAGAACCGAAGCTTGTGTGAAATCCCTGCACGTGTCAGCACTGTCTCATAACTTTGAACCAGTCTCCTGGCCGAGCTATGCTCCTACGAAATTATTATGTAGGGCGGCCGTTTTGATACTTCCTATGAATCTCAAATGGTTTTTTTAGCGCCACAGGACTCCCAACCCAGTGCACAAAGTTAGCATTGCATCCAAACCTTGTTGAACGCAATTATAATATTATTGGAATGTGCTAATGTTTATGCTATCATTGTTCATTTGTATGTGCGTTTGATCTCTCTAATATCCAGGTTTGTCGGTATTGGAGTGAAGGGAGATGCGCCTTTGGAGACGACTGTTGGTATAAGCATTCTGAAAGGTATTTCTAAATTGAAAACTGTCGAAAAAACAATAAGTGAATGAAAATACGTCTGCATATAAATTTGTTGTAATTGTTGTTGTTCAGAAAGGAAGTTCAATTAAGTACCAAGTTTTTTTGGGCGGAGTGGTTGGCGCAGTTGGTAAGATTTAGCCCAAGGTCCCCGGTTTGATGGTTGGCTTTGCCGAGATCGATTCGATTATTTGTGCGACCTTCTTTTCCTCCTAAACTAACTCAGCCTTCCATCCTACCGGGCTAAGTAAATACTAGCATCTGCTGGGAGCTAACCTGCGATTGATTAGTGTTTCATCCAAGGAGAGTAAAGATTCTTATCCGCTTAACACTGCTCCTAAAGGATTCAGCCTAGTTAAGTAATAAGCTGCGTATAAAGAATCAGTTGCCAAAATGTCAAATGTCAAAATTGATTTATGGAGGTTTACGCTAAAAAGAATAATAAATAAGTAGTTGATTTACCACGTGAAAATTAACTTGTCAGTGATTTCTTTGTCTCGGCATAAAATTACAGCTCTAAGCATGAATGAACAACTGCCTTTCGGGCTGGCGGTTTATTCTCGGCTGGCTACCCCGTACTGACTAGTCCCAAAAACGACGAAACAGCTGTCTGCGGTTGCAGATGCTGGCTTGTTCCGAGCTTCTATTTATATTGGTTCACTGACAAGTTATTCATTTATTATTCCTGATATGTCTTCACAGATCCCGCGTATCACGGGATTTTGTACGTGGCCTTTCTGCAGTACACACTAAAAAGAAATCATTTATTATTGATCTTTTGAGTTCTTTAGAATTTTTTTAAAAACAGAGCAATGTGAATGGAAATTTATAAGTTCTTTTTTAAGAAATGTTGACTTCTGGTTTATACAAACAAGTTGTATTCTTGCGTTCGAGTTGGGATGATGAACGCAACCCATAATCTTGGGACTCGTGTGTTTCTCAGTTGGGATTCCTGTGCTACTCAGTTGGGATTCCTGTGGTACTTAAGGGTGAACTTTTGTGGTAATCATTTTCTACGCCATCTTGAATCATTTATCTTATCTCATTTTGTTAAGTCACATGCCAATGCGCAAATGGCAGTCGCGCACCTTGTGGCGAGAACTTTTACTTTCTAAAAGAACAGACCAGTTTTAAAGCTGATTGTAATTAAGACGTCTTGTCAAAAGAAATTTCGTTTTTTTAAGTTATGAAAATTCTTCTGTAAATAACAAAAATAAAGTTTCCGATTCTCAGTTGCGTGTTTGGTGTTTGTAATTGTCAGCGCATTTCGAGCTCTCAAAAAAAAATCGAAGTTTATGCATTCATCGTGACGTACACGAGTTTCTTAAAGATACTAAGTTTAATTAAATCGTGCAATGTAAATGAACCTGAAGAACTTTTTATGATCATGAAAAGTTACTTTTTAGTACAGTACAGAAAGGGTTAAATCTGCGATCCTTCAATTCCACTTTTAACACTTTAAAAATATTTAACGATATATTTTGACTGACCAAATAGAAATGCGGAGAAAAGAATAACTTAAATGCGATTAGGGTCTTAAAAAGATGTGTTAAAAATTGGGGTTTATTGCTAAGTTACTGAATATACTGTAGCCTCTGAAAATTTAACTTGTTTTCAAAACTATGTTTTCATACTGCCCGAGATGATTGACAAGTACCCAAATATTAATACATACGATTAAACATGAAAACAAAGAAGAAAAACTTTATTATATAATAACAGTATATTAATAATGTATCATAACAATTTTTATATAGCGCTTATTGTTAAAGCTCTAAGCTCTTTACAAGTGAAAACAGAATTTTAACAGTTGAGGGTCTTAGATAGTACGCAACAGCAGCTCACATATATGTTTGAAACAACCGTACCTACCCTCAGTGAAGAAAACATACCACATTTTAACATGCGTGAGTCTTTTAATTAGTCCAGAGACTGGGCCTACGGTTTAACGTCCTTATCCGAGAAGACGCGAAGGTCTAACAATTTGCAGATGATAGAGCAAAAGCAGCTTACACTTTCTCCTCATTTATTTTAACACCCTCAGTGTTGGTCCGGCCGGGAATCGAACCCGAGCCTCCTGGGCTGGGTTGTTCAAAGCCAGGTTAAGTTTAACCCTGGGTTAAGAAAGAAATACGGCAGCAAATACTTCTCTCAAGAAAAGATTACAGTTCTTATAAAATACTGCTCAAATTTTCCTAGGAAAAAACTTGTTAATCCAAAATTTACAGGTCAATTCTGACTTATCGACATTCCAGTTTACAATGGTTTTTTACGAGCTAAAACAAAATGATAAAGTTCTTAGTTTCTAAATTTAAAAATTTCAAAATCGTTAGCTACCTCATGAAAGTGTTTATGAAGAAATATACCTCTCTGAAAAAGCCAACCGTGACGCAAATCTAAACAGTGTTTCTAGTTCAGTTTTTGACTCACTTGATAATTCTGAGCATATATAAAATGTTTGAAATGCAGAAAATAAAAAAAAAATGTAAATATTAATGCAGACAATTGAAATACAAAAACTAATGCAGACATTATTTTATACAATTAGCACAAAATAACATCTTACACATTTACAAATTTTATGTAACATCATTGAATCAAACTGGTTTTAAAGTCATGATTATTTTTGCTATTTTTATAGCGGATTGCCAATGCTTGACCCAACAGCTGTGATCTTAGGTAAGCTTGTATTTAGTATCAATGTATGGTTTTCAACCAGCTAACTAACCAGCCCTTTTCCGATAAAACCTGGCTTTAAACGTACCTTCATAACGCCATTGTTTACACCGCGGGACAAACTCAGTATCAATAAATTTATAGACTATTACTAAAAAATATAAAATAGATAAATCTGCGAATGTGAACCTTAAAATAATCTTTGCGACTAGAATCCTCACCCCACCCCTTTCGTATGATTTTTTTCCAGGTGCTGGAATAGGTTGCGGCTATGGTTGTAACTTTAACCTGTTGCTTGCAGCTGCAGTTGCAAGTGCTCCGTCAATCAGCGACTCGGAAGATGAAGAAGGTGGGGAGAATGAGCTGTCCGAAGGAGAGGAGATTTCAGTTGATAAAGCAGTGGAAATGTGGAATAACAGGAGACAGCGCAGTAAGTGCAAGGAATATATCTACGTCGTGTACTCTAAAGGTCGAAGTAGAAGGGGTTTGGGAATAACGGTTGGAAAGGTTGGAATAAAATTAAATATCAGGTGGCTTGCAATAAAACGGGGAAGATGAATTTATTTAGGGTAATTTTCCAACCCTGTTTCTGGTAGTGGTAGCGGTGCTGGTGGTAGTAGTAGTAGTAGTGGTGGTGGTAGTGGTAGTAGTAACAGTAGTGGTATATAGTATCAGAATTTATTTATACACGGCACACATAGTACAACATACTTTTACAGATAAAAATAAAAATAATGACATAATTGTTTTGCATGTTTGTCGTGTGGTGGGTTTAGCTTGGAAATCATGAACCTTTAAACCCCATCGGAATTCCTTCAATGTTCTGGCTAATCTCAGCTCTTTTTGGGAGTTTGTTCCAAAGTACTGATCCAATGCATGTAGCCAAATGACCTCTTCATAAAGTTGGTGTGAGGTTTTGGTATGGCAAGTACTTTCTCTTTGTCTCTTAAATCATAAGTGCGGCCTCGCGTTCATTAAAAATTTTAGTTAAGTAGCTAGGGGCATGATTATTCAGGGTTTTGTAAACTACAACAGCTGTTAGTAGGACGCCCATCGCCCATTACCTTTTCCTCTAAAGTTCTGGAGGGAGATGGGACATAGCTCATATAAGCACCCCTTAGCGCTTACGCTCACTTCCAGCGTACCCGGATTTAGGAAAAGCTGACACAGCATACTGCACGATGACGTTTATGCATGTGTGAAGATTTTGTTCATTACTCCATTTTCGCACTGAGGAAGGCAAAGGTTTGCCGAAACATGTATGCCACGATAAGTTTTAAAAGTGTCGTGTGTTTTTTTAAAAATCATTAGACTACTAAATTCTTGCTTTTCGGACCTTTTGAAGATAATACAACCCAAAAAGGCTGAACGAAATATTGTTTTGCAAGTTTTTCACTTTTCCTCTTTCAGGAATTTTTAACATTTTCATGACTCAGCAATTGATAAACGGGGTGTATGGTATGCATGTTGTTAAATAAAATATAGTCGGGGAGCGTCTATTCCGGACTTGAGAGTAACTAAACTACTATGCCTATATTTGTTTGTCAATTCCTCTACCAACAGGTTAGCGTAGCGATATTCATTTGCACCTGTTAAGAACAACGGAACTGTAATATGTCAAAACTGTCAAAATGTCTTTGAAACATAAAACAAATTATCACTAAAATGCACGGCAAACTTTATCAATCAGTGTTTCTTCACTATAAGAGATACTTAAGTGTAAATTAAGTAATTTTCTTTTTTCCGATTTATTATTTTATTAGTGGCGATCTATAAACAATTACGTCATGTCAATAAAGCAATTGTTACTGAAATATTACTATTACTACCACTACTACTACTACTACTACTACTACTACTACTACTACTACT